>Ga0136644_10001759_pt1 | contig 16970 bp, 13 predicted proteins | sample C_130820_EF_Meta_FD_94780 | JGI IMG/M metagenome (GOLD analysis project Ga0136644, IMG submission 94780) | Freshwater microbial communities from Lake Croche, Canada to study carbon cycling - C_130820_EF_MetaG (v2) (version 2) | ecosystem: Environmental > Aquatic > Freshwater > Lake | place... | reverse complement strand
GCGTGAGCCGATGCGTGAGCCGAGCGGTGACAGGCATTACCGCGCGCGGCGCGAGTGCCTCGCCCTAAGAGCATCCCTTAAACCGGGCTTGGCAGGCCGTTGACGATATGGACCAAGGGCTTGTTGCTCAGCGCGTTGGCGACATGTTGGGCGGCCGATTCGCGCAGTTTGCGGACGGCTTTGGGGCTAGCCGATGCGATGTGCGAGGCGGCGATGACGTTGCTCATCGATCGCAAGGGGCTGTCGATGGGGATCGGCTCTGGGTCGCACACATCGATCGCCACCCCGCTCCAAAGGCCGCTTTGCAGGGCCTCGATCATCGCGGCCGTATCGATCAGATCTCCACGAGCCAGATTGATCACGAGGCTCCCGCGTTTCATGTGCTGGATCGTTTCGCGATTGAGCAGTTTCTTGGTTTGGGCCGTCGAGGGGCAATGGAGCGTGACGATGTCGCTTGAGCCTAGCAGCTCGTCGAGGCTGGCCGAACGGGCGCCATAGGATTCGATCTGACCCGGATCCACGACTGGATCGTAGACCAAGACCTGGGGTTTGAAGGGCCGCAAACGAGCCACGACCTCCCTGCCGATGCGTCCGAAACCGACCACACCGACGGTCTGGTCCTTGAGGGTTCGCATCTGGGACAAGTCAGTCGCAAGACCCCATTTGCCATCGCGGATAGCGATCGTGTTGGGGACGACTTGGCGGGTCGAGCCGAGGATGAACGCTAGTGTATGGTCGGCGACTTCTTCGATGCAGTAGTCGGGGACATTGCACACGGGTATCCCTTTGCGCTTGGCCGCTTCGAGATCGACGTTGTCGACGCCGATCCCGTAGCGAACAATGACTTTGGCTCGTTGCATCGCGTCGATGACCGCAGCGTTGACCGGTGCAAACTGCGTGATCACTGCATCGGCGTTTTGAACAAGCTCGATGAGAGTCTCGGGGGACTTGCACTGGCCGCTAGTGACCTGAGCCAACGGATCGAGGATCGATTTCTCGATATCGAGGTTCGCAAAGGTGTAGTCGGTGATTGCTACGGTTGGCATGACAGGATTTGAGGATTAATCGACGTCGGCTGTTTCGGCCAAGTCCGCGTTGGCATCTCCCATTTCGACAGCCGCGACGGCTTTGGACCTCGATTCGCGAAGACCGCGGCTGAGGATATCGCGCAGCAGTGGCGAGTAGTCCTCGAAGCGAGCTTGGCTAGCAGGTCCGTCGGCATATTGGAAGATTGCATCGCGGGGTTTGGGCCCCAGGGCGATCAAGGTGCTCGATACGGTCCCGTAGTCGCCACCTTGGATGACCATGCTGGCGCGAGCCAGAGGGTTAGGCAGACGCGCGAAAACCTTGCTGGCAACAGCCAGAAATTTCACGGGGGAATCGAGGTTTTGAAGGGTCAGCAATCGGCCTGTGAGTTGGACTCGCTCGTCGCGCGGATCGTTCAGATTCCGCCCGCCGATGATGCTCAAGCCAGGTTGCAAATCGACCACTTCGTCCTCTTGATCGTGGTGGATCACAAAGCCGAAGTCTCGGTCAGCGATCACCAAATTGCAGGCTTCGAAACGGTGTTTGTGGGTCTCCTCGAGCGCTCGCTCGACGGCCGCACGGCTAGTGGGAGCCTTCAACACTTCTTTGACCAGCAGTCCTCGGGACCGATTCGAACCCAGGGGTTCGAAAACTCTGCGGTTGCAGATCCCGACGAAAACTCCATGTTGATTGACTCCCAACCAAGTCCCTCCGCTACGTTGATCGAGGGGACACAGGACACGCGGTTTGCCAGATTGAATACTCGGCGAGTGACTTCGCCGATCGTAGAACTCCTCGCGATTGGTGGCCACGAGGATAGGACTCTCTGGAACCACGCGATATTGAATGGCGATCAAGCACATCGCAACATCAGCACTTTCTATGGCTGGAGTGTGGGAAACGAGCCACGGCGCAATGGCCACGAATCACGCATACAACGCGTGATAGCAGGCCCGCTGTAGCCGTAGAATCTAACTTGCCCACCTAGGCGTAGTCACCCCCCAAAACGGAGGAATCGTCAAAATTGTTGAAATCTTGTCAAAATCATTTCGCCATGCCCTCGGCTCCCAAGCTTTCTCAAAGTGCTCAAAAAGCTGTATCCAGTCCGTGATGCACTGCTATACTCTCGGCTCGCTTGGGATCGTTTTGGAACCCGATTTACCACTTCCCGTCACTACCGCTTTCCGTCGAAATGATGAATGCTTCGTTGGTCGAGAGTGGACGCAGCCGGCTCGGCAAGCAGATCCCGGTCGTAATTGCCTCCACTGGCATGTACGCTCCAGTGCGCGTGGTGACCAACGATGATCTTGCCAGCTTGGGCTGCGACAGCGATTGGATCATCCAGCGCACAGGGATTCGCCAGCGCCGGTTTGCCAGGGATGATCAAGCCTCCAGCGACCTTGCATACTTGGCCGCGATGGATTGTTTGAGCCGTGCCCAAGTCGATCCAGGCCAAGTTGATTTGGTCTTGGTCGCCACGATCACTCAAGACTACATGACCCCCTCGACAGCTTGTATTTTGCAACGCAAACTCGGTTGTGTCGCGCCGGCTTTCGATATCAATGCTGCTTGCTCGGGTTTCATGTACGCCTTGGTCGTCGCCTCGCAGTTCGTCGCCAATGGCTTGGCCCAAAACGCTCTGATTGTCGGAGCCGAAGTGATGAGTCGGACGGTCGATCCGAAAGACAAAAAGACTTATCCACTCTTTGGAGACGGCGCCGGTGCGGCACTGCTCCAACCTGTCCCCAAGTCTTTAACGAGCGATCCTAAAGAGGTCCCAGGGATCATCACCTTTACCCTCGGTGCCGAAGGATCCCCAGAAGCCCTTTGCACGCCAGGGGGCGGATCGCGAGAACCTTTGACCCCCGAACTCTTGGCCCAAGGACGTCAGTACATGCATATGGACGGAAAAACCGTTTTTAAATGGGCCGTCCGATGCGTCGTCGATAGCTGCAAGGATGTCCTTGCCGCCTCCGGATACTCCCTCAACGATGTCGATTTGGTGGTGATGCACCAAGCCAATACCAGGATCATCGATGCGGTCGTCAAAGACCTGAACATGTCGGCAGACAAAGTCATGGTCAACCTCGACCGCTATGGCAATACCTCGGCGGCCAGCATCCCACTTGCCCTGCATGAAGCCAACCTCCAGGGTCGACTGAAAAAAGGTAAATTGATCTTGTTGTGCGGGTTTGGAGCCGGACTGACCTGGGGCACCGCCCTGGTCCGCTACTAACCTTGTCATTCAGTAAGCGGGGGGATAAACCTGATGTCGATTCGCATCATCAAGCTCGTAGGCTTGCTCTTGCTGGCGCTAATCAGCTGGCCTGAGTCGACGGCTCGTGGCCAGTGGCCAGGATTGCTGGGCCCGAACCGAGATGGGTACGCAGCCCAAGGCGTGAGTGTCTCGGATCACTCCAAGTCCCCCTTGAAACTTCGATGGGAGATCGATGCAGGCCAAGGCTACTCGGGAGCTGCCATCGATCAGGATCGCGTCGTGATGTTCTTTCGCGATGGAGCAAATGACATCCTGCAAGCCGTCTCGCTCGATCGCGGTGAAACGATCTGGAAGACAACGTTTCCGGCGACCTACAAGCAAGGGATCGATGCCGATACCGGGCCGCGCAGCGTGCCGCAGATCGCCCAGGGCAAGGTGTTTGCTTACTCGGCCGCCGGCACACTTCACTGCGTGGACCTGCAAGATGGTCGCAAGCTCTGGTCGAGGGATCTGCGCGGTGACTATGGAGCCGACGACGGCTACTTTGGCGCCGGTAGCACCCCCCTGGTCGTCGACTCCTTGGCGATCGTCAATGTCGGCGGACGCAAAAAAGGGGGCGTCGTCGCAGTATCGATCGACAACGGCAAGACCGCATGGGTGGCCACCGAAGCCGATGCGAGCTACGCGTCGCCAATCCTATGGAATCAGCAAATCGTCGTTCCAACACGCCTGGAAACCTATGGACTCAAGCCCACCGATGGGTCGGTCCTATGGAAATTCCCTTTCGGCCAACGTGGCCCGACGGTCAATGCCGCCACTCCCATCATTACACAAGAGAACAACTTGTTCCTGACCTCCAGTTATGGCATCGGGTTTGTCATCGCCAAACCCACGGCAGGTTCGATCCAGATCGACCAAAAAGGGGACTCGATCTCCAGTCAGTACGCCACTCCGATTTCGGTGGGAGATAGTATTTTTGGGACCGACGGGCGGGAGGATGGGGGCTACCCGAGTTTCCGATGCATCGACAGCAAGACTGGCAAGACCCTGTGGTCCGAAGTCGGGATGCCGATCTGCCATGCGATCGGCATTCGGACGCAAGGTGGAAATACCAAGGAAAAGCAAGGGGTAAACCTCCTGCTGGTAGGAATCAACGGAAAGTTGTGGTACTTACCGGCCACCCGCCAGGGCTTCGAACCGGCTTGGTCGACCCAACTACCGGACGGAAAATACCGGGCTTTGCCCGCCTTATCCAAGAATTTGCTTGTCGTCAGGACCTCTGGCGGTTCCAATGCTAAGTGGCGTTGCTTTGAACTGTAAGTCTGCCCTGCGAGCGTTGCTTCGACGGCGATGAGTGAAACGAATCCTAACGAACCTGCCCCAAGCAACCATCCGTCGATGCGGCATCTGATCGGCTCGTCGCTGCTGAGCCTTGTGATCGTCCTGGTGCTGCTGATGGTGCTTCGTTATCTATTGCCCCCGATGCTCGAGTCATCCAGGTACTCCTGGCACCGTGGACAGCTCCGAGCCGAATACGAACAGTCCGGCGAGAAACTCGAACAGATTTCGTGGGATGGGTTATCCGAAGTCTCCCGGTTGGTCACCAAAAGGGTCCAGCCAAGCGTCGTGCATATCACGATTTCCAACCAACAGCCGTTGACGTCAACCCTCAGTCGCAAGCCCAAGGATCTGGTCCCCAAGTCAGGCACCAACCGTGAAACGCGATGGAATTCAGACAGCGGCATCGACGCTCTGAGCCCATCGGGTCAAGGCAGCGGGGTGCTCGTGAGCAACGATGGCCACATCCTGACCAACTACCACGTCTTGAACGGTGGCGTAGAAATCACCGTCTACCTTACTGACCAGAGAATGTTGCCCGCCGAAATCGTCGGGGTGGACAAGACCACCGATTTGGCCCTTTTGAAAATCGATGCAAAGGATCTCATGCCCATCGATTGGGGGGATAGCGATGCTGTCGAAATCGGAGCACCGGTCTGGGCCGTCGGAAGCCCCTTTGGTCTGACCGGTTCGGTCTCGTTCGGAATCCTCAGCGGCAAGCATCGAGTCGACCTCAATGCCAATCCTCAGTACCGCAGTTCCCGCGAACGCATCTCGTCGCGTTATGCCGATCTGATGCAAAGCGATGTGGCAGTCAATCCTGGCAACAGCGGAGGACCACTGGTCAACGGCCGAGGTCAAATCATCGGGATCAACACAGCCATCGTCGGCGAGTCCTATCGAGGTGTCAGCTTCTCGATCCCCTCGAATGTTGCCAAAGAAGTCCTCGATCAGTTGCTCAAGCATGGTCGAGTGCGCCGTGGATGGCTGGGAGTCGAACTCGTTCCTGAAATACTGACCGATCCATCGATCGAAACCCCAGCGGTGGTCGTTCGGGCCGTGGTTCCCGACTCCCCAGCGGCCCAAGCGGGTCTATCGCCTGGCGATCGGGTCATCAAACTCAATGAGACCGAAGTCGTTTCGGTCGAGCAGGCAATCGATACCATTCGGGATACACCTGCGGGTGCATCCATCGAAATCCATTTGCAACGCGACGGCCAACGGGTGGTCGTCCAAACCGTCCTCGGAGAACTCAGCTTCGCACCATGATTCCTTCTATGATTCACTCTACCAGATTATTCGCTACCCAATTACTGGCTGTCGCACTCGTTTGGCTCGGGTGTCTAAGCGCGTTTGCAGCCGATCCGATCAAGGTTTTGGTGATCACAGGTGGTTGCTGCCACGATTATGACTACCAAACCAAGGCCATGCAGTTGGCGGCCAAGGAGCATGGGGTCGATATCGATTGGACGGTCGTCTTCGAGGGTGGCAAGGGAACCCGGGCCATGATCGATCTCTACAACAAAAACGACTGGGCCAAAGGCTTTGACGTCGTTGTCCATAACGAATGCTTTGCCGATACCGATGACCCTGAGTACATCCGCAAGATCACCCAGCCGCATCGCGATGGAGTCAACGCAGTGGTCGTCCATTGCGCCATGCATACCTATAGGTCTGCCAAGATCGATGATTGGCGAGAGTTCCTGGGCTTGACCAGTCGGCATCATGAACACCAAAGCCGCTATGGAGTCGACGTTGTCGACAAGGACAACCCCATCACCAAAGACATCCCAGCCGATTACAAAACCCCGATGGATGAGCTTTACATCGTGGAAAAACTCTGGCCAAACACCAAGGTGCTTGCGACGAGCAAAAGCGAGAAAACCGGCCAAGTTCAGCCGGTCTTTTGGACCAATCAGTTCGGCAAAGCTCGCGTCTTTGGAACGACCTACGGACACTCTAACGATACCTTTACCGATCAAGTTTTCCTGAAAACTCTCGTGCGAGGTATTGTCTGGGCCGCAGGTCGTTAAGCAGAGATTTCACATCTTGGGCTCATTGCACCCCGGGTGCGAAACCGTTATTCTCGGCACTCTAATCACTCGAAATAAATCATTTCATTGACCAGTTAACACACACTCTCTTTCAAAGGGCACTTTTTTTGAACGCATCATCGAACAACCTCCGCGATCTGGCTATCAACACGATCCGAACTCTAAGCATGGACGGCGTGCAAGCCGCCAACAGCGGCCACCCAGGAACACCCATGGCCCTGGCCCCAGTGACCTATCAAATCTGGGCCCACAACCTCAAGTACGATCCAAAAAACCCCCTATGGCACAACCGCGACCGCTTTGTCCTGTCCTGCGGACACGCCTCGATGCTCCTGTACTCGATGATCCATCTCTCGGGCATCCACCACGTCGACAAGCATGGCAAGGTTTGCGATAAAGAGTCGCTGAGCATCGAAGACCTTAAGAAGTTCCGGCAGCTCCATAGCCCTTGTGCAGGTCACCCCGAATTCGGGTATGCCACAGGGATCGAAACCACCACCGGTCCGCTAGGCCAAGGGGTCGGAAACTCCGTCGGGATGGCGATCGCCTCGAAGTTCCTCGGCGCGAAATACAATCGACCCGGCTACAACCTCTTCGACTACAGCGTTTACGCATTGTGCAGCGATGGCGACCTGATGGAAGGCATTTCCAGCGAAGCCGCGTCGATCGCCGGACACCTCAAACTCTCGAACCTTTGCTGGATCTACGACGACAACGGAATCACCATCGAAGGCCACACCGAATTGGCTTTCAGCGAAGGCATGGCGCTGAAGTTCAAGGGCCTCGGATGGCACACCATCCACGTGTCCGACGCAAATGAACTCGGTGCTCTCCAAGCCGCCTTCGATGAATTCAAAGCGACCAAGGATCGACCGACTCTCATCATCATCAATTCCGTCATCGGCTACGGCTCGCCGAACAAGGCCAATACGCACGGAGCGCACGGTGCACCGCTCGGGGAAGACGAGTGCAAGCTGACCAAGAAGAACTATGGATGGCCTGAGAACGAGAAGTTCCTGGTCCCCCCAGAAGTCCGTCAGCATTTTGCACAGACCATCGGTGCACGCGGAGGCCAAGCAAGCTCCGAATGGAATGATCTCTTTGCACGCTACACCAATGAGCATCCTGCCCAGGCCGCACAGGTTCAATCGATCCTCGAGGGCAAACTCCCTGCGGGCTGGGATGCAGGGCTCAAGGCCTTTGCAGCCGATGCCAAGGGGATGGCCACTCGCGTATCGAGCGGCAAGGTCCTGAACATGCTCTCGCCCCACATCCCGCAATTCATCGGTGGCTCGGCCGACCTTGCACCCTCGACCATGACACTCATCGACGGCGAAAAAGACTTTTCGCACCATGACTATTCGGGCCGCAATATGCACTTTGGCATCCGCGAGCATGGCATGGCTTCGGTACTCAATGGAATGAGCCTTTGCGGTTTGCGCCCTTACGGTGCGACCTTCTTTGTCTTCACCGACTACATGCGACCATCGATGCGACTGAGCAGCATCATGCATCAACCGGTTTTGTATGTTCTAACTCACGATTCGATCGGACTTGGCGAAGACGGTCCTACCCACCAACCGATCGAACATCTGGCCGCTTGCCGAGCCATCCCAGGCTTGTACGTGTTTCGCCCTGGGGATGCCAACGAAGTTCTCTATTGCTATCGGGCAGCGATGGAAAACAGCAACCATCCAAGCGCCATGGTACTGTCTCGCCAGAACGTACCGACGATGGATCCATCCAAGGTGGCAAGTGCCCAAGGTGCCGAAAAAGGTGGGTATGTCGTGAGCGATTGCCAAGGGACCCCCAAGGCGATTTTGATTGGGACAGGAACCGAGCTGATGCTGTGCATGAAGGCCCAAGAGCAGCTTGCAAGCCAAGGCATTCCCGTCCGTGTCGTTAGCATGCCCTGCTGCGAACTCTTCGACGAGCAGCCCAAGTCGTATCGCGACGAGGTGCTCCCACCGAGCGTAACGCTCAGGTTGGCCTGCGAAGCCGGCTTGCGATTGGGCTGGGACAAGTACATCGGGCTCGATGGTCTGTTTGTCGGCATGAACGGCTTTGGTGCCTCGGGACCTGCCGATCAGCTCTACAAACACTTCAAGATCACCTCCGACCAGATCGTGCTGTTGATCCAAAACGCACTTTCATAGTTTGTTGAACACTAACGAACCGTATCGATATGCCAGAATCCATCCTTGAAGTCGCCAAACGCGCCGACAAATTTTTTATGGAAACATCACCGATTCATGAAACGATGCGGAGACTGTCTCGCATCTTGGATGAAATGCAGATCCCTTTTGCGATCGCCGGTGCCATGGCCGCCAACGCGCACGGTCACAAAAGAACTACGGCAGATGTCGACATCTTGATCCGCAAAGAGGATTTGCTGCGGTTCAAGTCGAAACACATTGGTCTCGGATGGCTGGATAAGTTCGAGGGGTCCAAGAACTTCAAGGACACGATCACCACAGTCAATGTCGATGCGTTGATCGTCGGAGATTACCCTGGGGATGGGTTGCCCAAACCGGTCTCGTTTCCTGCACCAGAAACCGTATCGTTTCGCAATGATGAGGGGATCCCGATCCTGCGACTCGAAACGCTCTTGGAACTCAAGATAGCAAGCGGCATGACCGCAGCGCATCGTTTGCAAGATATGGCAGACGCGATTCAGTTGATACGTATCAATCGATTGCCGCTAGAGTATGCACAGCAACTGAACCCTTATGTCGCCAGCAAATACCAGGAACTGTGGCAAGCTGCCCAGGTCAATGATGACTACTGAGTTGCTAACGGAGGATCTGGTCGATGACATGACCGTGAACGTCGGTCAAGCGACGGTCGATCCCGTTCTGTCGCACACTCAGTCGCAAATGATCGATCCCCAACAAATGCAAGACTGTCGCATGCAAGTCATAGCACCAGGTCTTGTTCTCAACGGCCTGATATCCCCAATCGTCACTACGACCATACGCTACCCCAGGCTTGATCCCCGCACCCCATAGCCAGGTCACGAAACTTCCGCCGTTGTGGTCCCGACCTAAACTCCCTTGTGCAAACGGCGTTCTCCCAAACTCGGTGGTCCATATCACCAGCGTATCTGAGTCCAATCCCCGAGCCTTCAGGTCCTTGAGCAACGCCGCAATCGGTCGATCGACGCTCCTGGTCATCGGTGGCAACTCTGTTTGAATGTTCCCATGATTGTCCCAGTTGTTCGTGGCACCTTGGGGCCCACTCCAGACCTGCACAAACCTGACTCCGCGCTCGACGAGCCTTCTGGCTAACAAACAACGCTTGCCAAAATCGTCCGTCGAGGGTTCTCCAAGCCCGTAGTCGCTTTGCGTCTGAGCGGTCTCTTTGCTCAATTCGAAAGCCTCCGGTGCCGACAATTGCATCTTGGCCGCAAGCTCATAACTGGCAATCCTAGCCTCAAACCGTGTATCTCCAGGATTACGCTTGCTGTGCTGCGTGTTGAGCAACCGCAACAACTCCTGCCCATCGCGATCCGACTCGCTATTGGCAAAAGCATACCTTGCATCCGGCACCAAGTCCGGGATGGGGACCTTGGCGTTGGCCTGCAATACCACCCCCTCATGCACCGTCGGTAAAAACCCCGCACTAAAACAGGCTTGCTGGTTGTATGGCAAACCCCGTGCGTCGGGCAGCACCACAAACGTTGGCAAGTTGTCGGTCAAATTCCCAAGTGCATACGAGATCCAAGCTCCCATGCAAGGGAAACCTGGCAAGAGAAACCCGGAGTTCATCATGTAAGTCCCCGGACCATGGACGTTGGTCTTGGTGGTCATGGCCATGAGAAACGCCATTTGGTCGACCAGTTTGGCCTGCTCAGGAACAAGCTCACTGACCCAGCGTCCTGACTCCCCGTGCTGTGCGAACTTATAAGGGCTCTTCATCAGCGCCCCTGCGGGTGCGGTGAAACCCTCGGGTTTTTCCTTCGGACCTAGCATCTGACCGTCGAGCCGCTCAAGCTCCGGTTTGTAGTCGAACAAATCCATGGGACTCGCGCCCCCGGTCATGAACAACTGGATGATCCGCTTGACCTTGGGGGGATGATGCTGGATCGGAAAACCAGGGGCCTGTGCAGCATCGCTGTGGTCAGCTCGGGCCTGGCGCCCGAGCATGTCGGCTAATGCAATCGCCGCAAAACCTCCACCGGATTGCAAGAGCAGCTCTCGACGTGTCGATAGGTTATCCATGTTGCACCAAGGTCTTGGCAAGAGATCTCACGGGATAAACAAAAACTCATTCGAGTTAAGTACGATGCGGCATAACGCTGCCAAACCATACTTGGTCGCGTACGCACGAAGAGGCTCGAGCTCCGCTGCCAAAGGCTCTCGCTGATAAACCAACCAAACAAGCGAACGGATCTGGCTGTCGAGATCGGTGCTCTCTTGGGTGAGCCTTTCTGCGGTGACCTGGCTATGCGCAAGTACAAAGGGATTGTTTAGAAGAGCCAGCGACTGCAGGGGAGATGCGGAAAACGTACGGCTCGGTGCGAGCAGCCCTAGATCGGGGAAGTCCAGCGCGGCCATCAACGGGTCTGGTATCCCTCGCCATACATATCGGTAAATGCTCCGTCGATTCGAGTTGGGATTCGACCAATCGTAAGCCGAGTAATCCAGTTTAGGTGTCGACTGCGGGCCGGGTTGCTGGGTGAAGTGCTGGATCGCAGGTCCACCCATCGTGGTATCGAGTCGACCAGAAACGGCCAGCAGATAATCCCGAAACGCCTCCGCATCGAGCCTCCATCGGTTCTGTCTCCAAAGCAAGCGATTCGATCCATCAATTGCAGCCGCATCCGTGCGGTCCTCTGAGGACTGCTGATAAGCTCGGCTCGTGACGATCAGCCGATGGAGCTTCTTAAGCGAACCGCCAGCTTGGTCCCGAAACCAAACCGCTAGCCAATCGATCAGTTCTGGATGCGATGGAACGCCACCCATGCGCCCAAAGTCGCTCGGTGTGTCGCATAACCCTCGGCCAAAATGGTAATGCCAAGTACGATTCACAACGCTTCGCCAAGTCAGCACGTTGTCCGGGTGGGCCAACCAATCGGCCAATGCTGCCCTTCGAAGCGCCTCGTTGTCGCTCGAGAGATTCCCGAAGCGGGCCGGAGCATGGGTCAGCGCACCTAGCGATCCGGGTGGAACCTCATCGCGCGGCTTGGCGATGTCGCCTCGTTCGAGCAGATGTACCTTCTTGGGCCCGGCGAGCGAGGCTGCTTGATGGTTGCCATTGCCCGTCGGTATCGAGACGCTCTTGCCGACCGCGAAGACCGTCCCTGGTGGCGGCAGTTTGGCCAGCTCGGCGTCGGCTGCTAGGTTTGCAAAGTGGGCGGCGAGGATGAGGTTTTGCTCGGAGGACCTCTCCGACTCCGGAATGCTCAGAGCTTGTTCGATTGCCTGTGGCACTGCAATCGCTTGGCCCGACGCAGCATCGGTGACACTGATGCGAAACGCACCGATCAGGTGCGAGCCACCATGCAACTGCTTGAGTGTGATCGTCAGGGTCGACAGATCGCTCATCGCAATCGGCTCGGCAAACTCAAAGACCGCGTAGTGCGGCTGGCCGACGGCCGGATGGATCCCCCACGCGGTCTTTGGGTCGTTGTCGATCGCCCGCTCTATCCCCCAGGCGGCTTGGTTGAAATCGGCACTGGTTCGCACGATCGAAATGTTCTTGCCGACAGGATCGTCGGGATGAAACACCGAGACGGTCACCTCGGAGAGATGCAAATTGCCGTTTTGACAACGACCTGGGCCTTTCATCGGCAGGGATTCGTGCGGCAGGACATCCAGCCTCAAGGCCGTGATCTGTTTCAGCGGAACCTTTGAGCTTAGTACATACGTGTCGGTTTCCGGAGAGGTTCCCGAGGCCAGATAGGATTGCTCGATGTCCTTGGTGAGGGTTGCTCCTTCGAGCGAAAGATACGATTGCAATTCGAGCGGTTTCCAGGTCGGCAGATTTTGTCGAGCTTGAGCCAGCGTACCTATGAGTTGCTGGGCGCGTTGGCTTTCGAGGGCTTTTGCATCGAGCGTCTGGGCGGCCAGTTTGATCTTCGCAAGCTCCTGTCGCTTCGAGGCTACGGCTGCATCTGCATCGTAACGGATGTTCCCTTTGAGGATCCCTGCAAAGACGGCTTGGAGGGCATAGTAGTCCTCTTGGGAGATCGGGTCGAATTTATGAGCATGGCATCGGGCGCAGTTGGCGGTCGTGCTGGTGAAAGCGGCCATGGTTTGCGTGAGCATGTCGTCTCGGTCAAGGTAATCGAACGTCACCGGTCCGGTTGAGTAGGTGCTCAAGTCAAACGTCCCTGCACCGAGAAAGCCAAGGGCAGGAATCAAATCGGTGGCATCGGGTTCAAAGACATCGACGGCAAGCTGCTGACGGATGAAGCGAGCCCAGGGGACATCGCGATTGAGAGCTTGGATCACATAGTCGCGATAGGGCCAAGCTTGATCGCGACCCACATCGTGTTCGTAGCCGTGCGAATCGGCAAAGTGGATCGTATCGAGCCAGTGCCTCGCCCAACGCTCGCCGTAACGAGGGGAATCCAAAAGCTTATCGACCATTTGTTCGTAGGCTGCTTGGGTGGGCTGCTCTAGGAACGCTCGGGTTTCCTCGGGGGTCGGGGGGATTCCGACCAGATCGTAGTAGAGTCTTCGGATCCGATCGCGCGGGCTAGCCGATGGGGAGCCACTCAAACCTTGGGCTTGTAGTTTCTCATCGATGAATGCATCGACGGGGTTCTCGGTCGAAGAGGGCACTCGCGGGGCGGTCAGTGGTTTCAGGGACCACCAGTCGTTGGCATCGCTCAGTTGCGGTTCAATTTCGCGGTCATCGTATGCGCCGCGCTTGACCCATTCGCGCAGGATTTGGATTTCGATGTCAGAGAGTTTCTCGTCGGGCATCTTCAAATCCGCGTCGGAGTGCTCGACGGTGCGGATCAGCAGGCTTGCATCGGGTCTTTCAGGGACGATCGCCGGTCCGCGCGAGCCACCTTTTGCCCAGCCGCTTTTCCAGTCCAGCGCCAGGCCGCTTTCCATTTGCCCGGAGGCATGCGAGTGGCAAGCGTAGCAGTGCTTTTTGAAAAGAGGCAGAACCTTTTCATGAAAAAACTCTTTGCTATCGTCCTGCGAAACTTCTTGCGAGAACGATATTCCTAGTATCGAAAGCGTTAGGCCGAAGGCCAGAAGTTTTTGGATCATAGAGATTGGGAATCGAGTGCTTCGAGGATCGGCAAGAGGAATTCGCCGTTGTCGAACCCGTTGCCTTGTGGACTGGGTTCGGCGAATCGGACCACGACCAGCTCGTGCTCGGGGATCACCAGCAAGCGTTGTTTGCCTAGCCCGGCAGCCATGTAGACTTTCAACGGATTGCCGTCGCGGCTAATACCGCTATCCGCCTCGCGATTGAGCGCCTCTTGGCGCAGTCGATCGCGGAGTATTCCTCGGGTTGGTCTATCGCTCAGGCCGCTGTCGGCTTGCTCATCGACTCCGTTTAGCCACCAGGTCAGTCCGTATTTCGGGTTGGTTTTAGAGGCTTCAAAGCACTGCATCAAGAGCTCTTCCTTCAAGAGGTTTTTGGACGAACCATCGGGTAGCTTGACGGAGCCCTTATCGAGCACGAACTGCCCGAACTTGACCCAATTCCCGGCGGTGAGCATCAAGCCACCGGGGATGTTCACGTTTCCAGCAGAGTCTTTACCCCATCGCCCAACTTGGATTCCTAGGGGTTGCAAGATCCGCAGCTTGGCATAGGCCTCAAACGTCTTGGCATCGATGTCCGATTGGGCTTGGAGTTTTCGATCGATTAGTTCCCCGAAAACATAGTAATGGCTCGGACCGTAATCGAACTTTTCCCCGGGTTGGTACCTCATCGGAACCGTGATGGCGTCATAAAACCAATTGCCGGTGGCGAGTTCGCTGAGCCCTTTGGATTCGTCTTGGCGAGCGATTCGATTTTGGCGTTGTGACAGGACGGGGTTTCGAGCAAGCATGCCGGCGTTGCGGGTGGGGAATGCTGCGTCGGCCGGTTCCAGACCCGAGGAAAGGTTGAGCAGTTGCCTTACAGTGATTTTGCTTTTTCTCGGATCGTCTTTCCATTCGGTGATGGTTTTCCAGACCGGTTCGTCGAGTTCGAGCAAGCCGTCTTGGACGGCCAGCATAGCCAGGACCCCCGAGAAGCTTTTGGTACCGCTGGCGAGCATGTGAGGGGTGTCTTTACCCCAGCCATCGTAGCGCTCGTAGAGGATCTTTCCTCGGTGTTGGATCAAGACTGCATGCCCGCTGTACTGCTTGGAATAGTCGGCGGATTTCTCGAAAAGCGTCTTCTGTTTTTCGTTTACGGAAGGGCTTGGGTCCTGGGCGACGCAGAGCGTTGTCCAAAGTTCCGTGCATGAAAAGGCCGTCCACGTAAAGCAAAAAAACAAGAAGGCCAGTCGGAGAGTTGCAACATGCTGCATGATCGTATTGCGAGAGCCGTGTTCAGAGGGATTTTAGGTCACAGCCGTGGGTAGGATCGTTCTATTGTAGCTTGGAGCGCGCCGACGGGAGATCGATTTCTGGGCCAATCGCAACGTGCTCGAAGAAAACCACATCCTCAACAGCGGGGGCCAAGATGGGGTGGCTATCGAGGTGCAGGGCAAGACACGGGAGTTGGTGTTTCGCAAGAATGAACTGCACGAGACGCGTGGTGCCCAAGGCCGCGTCGGGATTCGCTTGGGCAAGGACTCCGGCAAGGTGGAGATGGATTCCAACCGGATCGAGGGTTTTTCCAAGGACCTCGAAGACCTCAGGGCTCGTTGATGAACTTGCAATTTGCTCTTCGGCTGATCTCTAAGCCCAGTGAATTAAAACTGGCGTTTGCCCGACGGCCGCTATGCTCTGTACCCAGATCTCAAAATCAACTTCATATCCGTCATCGTGAGACTCTAACCTCATTAGCCAACTGCGCAGCGTCCCCCGGGCCGCATGCACGCAGCAGGCCGTCGCAAAAGCGTCCGCGCTGGTCGCGCTGTCTGTAATGACCGTCGCCATCACCGATCCAGTAAGCCCCGCTTGCTTGGCCGGGTCGAGTATGTGACTGCTGACAAGCTTACCGTCCGAAGAATCCACTCCAGGTCGATCGCGATACCTCTGATGCAAATCGCCACTGGTCGCTATCCCACACTTGGCTAGCCTCAGGCTACATAAACTCCGATCGGGCTGATCCACCAGGCCAATCGCTACGGGCCACCCTTGTGCCGCCGGTTTGGGACTCTCCCCAAATACCATGTTCCCAGATGCATTGACGCTATAGCGGTCGATGCCGCGTTCTCTAAGCCGTTCTCCAAGCCGATCGACAACAAAGCCCTTGCCGATCGCGCCAAAGTCCAAACGGATCCCCGGTCGCTTGAATCGAACTCGGCAATTGTTCCGATCCCATTCCAAATATTCCCAACCGCTACTGCGGCTGGCTTGCTCCCATTGCTCCGAAGTAGCGATCTTTTTGCTTCTGCGAAGTCGTGTCAAGGCACCCAGCGATGCATCGAATGCACCCTGGCTCCAGCGATGCCAAGAATCACAGAGCATCAGCACCCGCCACAACTCCGAACTCGGCGAATGCCAATGGCCGTCCTGTGCATCCAGGCAAAGCCGGTTGACTTGGCTGTCCTGCTGGTAATCGCTCATGACATCTACCCATCGGTCGATGTCGGCTTGCAAGCACTCGCCAATCTTTGATGGATCGTCCGGAGCCTTGTTTTCTTCCGGCCTTTCGGCTCGCCTGTCGGCTGGGATCCATCGGACATCGATCACCGAGCCCATGGCAGGGATCGTCAGCAAGTAGGCTTCTGGGTCGCTGGGAAACTCGATCATGGTCGGGGCAAGTTCCGTCGGCGATAATCATCCGGGTCGTAATCACCCGGGTCGTAATCTTTGGTCTCTTCGTACAACTGGCCTTCGACCACCCGCACATCCTCTGCATCGATGGTATCCGAGCGCCCGGGCCGGGCCGATCTCTCAAAGCCGAACGGATCGTTAGGGTCGCTAGGAAACGGCCTAGTACGTCCAGATTGCTGGATCACGATGAGCTTGGATTGCAGTCGCTGGAACGAATTGATACCCAACAAAACAATTCCGAAAACCACTCCGATGAAATCCAGATGCCACAAGCAAAAGAGGATCCAAAGTCCGGCTCCCCATTGGCCTACGCGTGCAGAGATATCCATCGCTTTATCGCGCGACGTGACATAGCAAAGCAGGCTCCGGAGAATCCGTCCGCCATCGAGTGGAAACAACGGGAGCAGATTGAAAACGGCAAGCGCGAGGTTG
>Ga0136644_10001758_pt1 | contig 16973 bp, 14 predicted proteins | sample C_130820_EF_Meta_FD_94780 | JGI IMG/M metagenome (GOLD analysis project Ga0136644, IMG submission 94780) | Freshwater microbial communities from Lake Croche, Canada to study carbon cycling - C_130820_EF_MetaG (v2) (version 2) | ecosystem: Environmental > Aquatic > Freshwater > Lake | place... | reverse complement strand
TGTTACAAGAATAACCGACCCCAATGTAGGTAGTTTTATTGACCTGTCTTCTACTGGTGAGTTCGCAGCAAGTTATCTAGACAAAGAAGGAAGATATCATACAAATATTACTAATTACACTGTGAGCGGCTCCAAAAATTTACCTGCGGGCACATACTGGTTAAAGTTTATGAGATTTGATCCTACCTCTCCGGCTAACTTTACTGTAGTGTTGAGCTAATACTCAGAATAGGACGCTCTCATGCGTGGTGCAAAAATAACACTTCAGAACGGTCGTCGGTTTGCGTTGGTCGCTCGCAGCGGCAGTTACAGCATTGTCTGGCAGGCCCTTCCAGAAGAGGCCCGCGTGCCAGCGGGACGACGGTGGCACCCTATTAATGCAGCAGGTGCCATCGGCTCGCCGCTGGCGGCAGACGAACCAGCGGACGGGCTGTGCTGCATGGTTCGCAATCCTGTGGAGCGGTTCCGCTCCGCTTGCGCACGCCGCACAACAACCGTGGAAGAAGGGTTACAGCTGCTTCAAAGTGATGTTCACTTTTGGCCACTGGATGACATGGGGTTGCTGCAGGATGGCGTGACCCATTTCCGTTTCCCTGACCAGTTGGACACCTGTGCGGACTGGCTGGGCCTGCCCACTCCTGCGCCGCAGTTAAACGCCGAAGATGACGCTGGCAAGCCAACGCTCACGGAGGAGCAGGAGACTGCGATCCGCACAGCCTACGCTGCGGACATTCTGAAATGGGAGTCCCTCCAAGGATAAGCTATGGCAATCACGTTCCCCGGATCACCCAGTGTCGGTCAGTTGGTCACGCAGAACTCCCGCACCTACCAATGGACCGGCAAGACCTGGGACTTGTACGGCAATGTCGGCGTTCATAAATCTACCCATGCCACGGGCGGCAGTGACGCCCTGACACCAGCCGACATCGGCGCTGTGCCAGCGGAAGGTGTCGTTGTCGCATCGGCTGGCACTGTGAGCGCTCCCTCGCTGACCTTTACGGGTGACACCAATACCGGCATCTTCTCTCCCAGTGCGGACACACTCCGCATCGTCACTGGTGGGGTAACGCGCGTCACGGTCGCTTCTGACGGCAAAGTTGGTTTCAACACTACAGATCCGCAGAACCAGTTGGAAGTGGTCGGCAATGATGTGCGGCTCGTTGCGCGGGGCGGCACTACATCTGGGAGGACGTTGATCGAAGCGCAGGCTTCGGACTACTGGTCTGCCTCTTCGTACACCGGCACTTACATTGTCCAGCATGGCAATGCTGCTACCGGAACATGGGGATCGGGTGGACTTGCTAACGCTGGCTTGGGAGTTCTTAATTTTCAAAATGTTAGTGCCGGTTTCATCGACACCAATGGTGCGCCACTCCTGTTCGGGACAGGCACGTATGAGCGGATGAGAATTTCACAATCTGGTAATGTCGGCATCGGCACCTCAACCCCCTCTGTGTCCAGCGGCGTGGGTCTACATATCTCCGGCTCCACACTGCGCCTTGGAACATCGCGGACTCCCGCTAGCTCCACAGCTACCGGCAATACCGGGGAAGTCTGCTGGGACTCCAGCTACCTGTATGTATGCGTGAATACCAATACCTGGCGAAGAATCGCCCATTCCACTTGGTGACAAATGTCTCTCCCTTTGCTGATGGCCCAGAACCCATTGAACGTACCGGCAACCACCTACGACCGTATCTGGGTGGAGCTAGTTGAAATTTCAGCCCCCAGCCCCAGCGGCGATGCGAACGCCTACGTGCGGCTGCGACGTTTTGGACTGCGGGACGGGGAGGTGGTGACTGACCCAGAGTCGTTTCGCCTGGAGGTTCCCAACATCCTTGCGTCTACCGACCCTGACCTAGAAGCGGTTGTGACGGGCATTATGAACTACATCGCCAAAGTCGGTGCGGCCGAAGGCATTATCCAAGGACAATCCTAGTGCTGACTTACTACGACGCAGTCGAACATTTGATCACCAGCAGCTATGGCGGGCCGCAGGATGCGGAGCAGACCGACCTGCGAACCGCGGTCCAGCGAGCGTATAGCGAACTGTCAACGCTGCGAGATTGGAACTACTACCAGACTCACGGCCGCATTAAGTTCTCCATCAACTGGTATGGAAGCGTTACCTATTCCCGTGACACTCAGTTTTTTAACCTTGTTTCCGGCGATGCGTTTCCAAACAATTCGGCCCTGTGCCGCATGCGGATCAACAACACGGTGGCTAAGATCGCCTCCAGGGTCAGCAGCACCCGCCTGCAGTGCGACCCTGTCCTTTGCCCAGCAGAAGACTTAGTCAGCGGCACCCAGGCCACGCTGTACCAAGACACCTTCCCCCTGCCCTCTGACTTCCGTTCTCTGGATTCGCCCATCGACCATGTGGCGTGGACGAGGTTCGTCTATGCGACCGCGGATGTGGCGATGAAGTTGGAGAACGCCAACAACCTAGCAGGACCGCCGCATGCGTGGACGGTCATCAAAGATCCGCAAGGTACTGGCTGGGCAATTAAGGTGGTTGGCTATCCGGTGGCGAATTCCAATTTGGACTTCACCTACCGGCGGCTTCCGCGGCGTTTGCGAATCTCTGGCCATGAGGCCAGTTCCCGCCAAGGTACGGTGACCATTTCTGGGACCACCGTCACCGGCACTGGCACCGCATTCACCTCGTCTATGGTCGGTTCGGTGATGCGGGTGGGAACGTCTTCTGAATTCCCAGGCAACGATGGATCACTGACCCCGTACCAAGGCGAAGCGGTTATTTCTGCGGTCGCTAGTGCAACTTCCTGCACGCTCGCCACTTCCCTCACTGCCACTGCGAGCAAGTACCTAGTCACAGACATAGTGGACATGTCCACGGGCATGCACAACGGCTTCCTGAGTTGCGCGGCCTACTGGCTGGCGAGAATCCGAAACTCCAAGCCGGACAATGCCTTCGCTATGTACCAGCGTGATCTGAGGCTGGCGATGGAGTCGGATGCCCTCACGCCTTTCCAGCAGCCACAGCGAGTGATCTTCGATGCCATGGCATGGAGAACTCCGCTCCAATCCGACAACTTCGACGGGGGTAATCCGTGATCGTCATCGACAAGTGGGCGGGACTTGCCACTAACGCATCGGCTTATTCCATCCCGCCGGGAGCTTCTGTGCAGCAGGTGAATTTGCAGTGCTTGGTTCCTGGCAAACTGACCGTCCGGCCCGGTATGCAGGCGCTGTCATTTTCTTCGGCTGATTCAACGGCGTCTGCCATCCGCGCGGCGTTTCGCTACCAGCAGGGAACTGGTGAGCATCTGGTCTACCAAGACGCTGCCGGTCGCATTTATTCCTCCGTGAAGACTGGCACCGCGTAATGTCCTACCTATCGCAGCGTCGATCCGGCCAAGTTGTCTCCATCTCAATGACCACAGGAGGGTCTGGCTATACCGCACCACCTACGGTTAGTTTCTCTGGCGGTGGGGGCACCGGCGCAGTGGGCGTGGCTCACATGGCCGGGACTCAGGTTGAGTCGGTGGTACTGACCAATGGCGGAACTGGGTACACATCCGCGCCTGCGGTGACGATCACGGGCAATGCGGTAGCGACTGCCAGCGTGTACTCAGGCTCACTGATCCCAGCTTCGTTTGTGCGCTCCCGGTTCAATGACCTGTACGTGTTCGACGGCATGGGGCGAGGCTTGCGGTGGGACGGCTCTGCCGGAACCATGCAGCCCATTGGCTTGCAGAAGCCCTACAAGGGACCGGCCGTCACGGTAGCCAGTTCTTCAATGTCCGGCTACGTGGATGCCATCAATGTTGTTAGCCCAGGCACTGGGTATTCGACTGCCCCGACCGTCACTCTGACGGGAGGCTCACCGACTACAGCCGCTGTCGCCCGCGCCTCAGTGGGCAGCGGACGGGTTGTTGGAGTCACCATCTCGGATCCTGGTGCCGGGTACAAGTCCGCGCCGACCGTTGCTTTTGGCCCCAGTAATGCCACTGGGGCAACATTCGCTGTCGGTGTGCTGGGATCAGTGCGTTCGCTCACCATCGCCTCTGGTGGCTCCGGGTATACCTCGGCACCCACGGTCGTATTTTCCACTGCCCAAGGTCTGACCAAAGCAAATGCCAGCGTGACGTTGACTGACGGCGTTGTGTCAGGCGTGGAGCTTCTGAGCGGAGGCACCGGCGCAACGGCGGCTGTGACGGCATCGCTGTCTGGTGGAGCCGGGACAGGTGCCAGCTTGCAGGTTGGCATGCAGTACGGCGTGTCTGCGGTCACAATCACCAACGGCGGCACGGGCTTCCTGTCGCCCCCGACTATCGGTTTCCAAGCCGACTCCACGGACACTAGCTCCTCTGCTGCAGCGGCCACCGCCGCGGTGTCTGGCGGCAGCATCACTAAGGTGACTGTCTACAACGCCGGTAGCTACGCGCTGCCCCCTACGGTGAATCTTGGAGACTACGCTGCCACCGCAACAGCAAGCATCTCCAACACCATGCGTGGCAAGTACAAGTGTGCAATCCGGTATATCGACGCCACGCCGACAAAGTTCCGCGGACCTGTGTCCTCGTCTATCTCTGACTTGGTGGAGGTTGACACCAATGACGGTGCTTCTTCTTTGACTTGGACGCTGGCACATGCGGGCCTGGATGACCGCGTCTACGCTGTCGAACTGTGGCGCACCTCATCCGACCAGAGCGTCCTCTTGTTCCGCGTAGCAAAGATTCTTCGCTCCGCTGGCAACTTCACTGGTACGTACACAGACTCGCTGACCGACGATCAGTTGACTGATGTGAAGCGAGACGGCTACGGGCTACTCCCCGTCACGCTGCCAAGCGGCCAGCTGAATGCCCGACGCTTTGGTGTGCCACCGGCCAACTTCGCAGTGGCGTGTATGTTCCAAGACCGGTGCTGGCTGGCTGTCGATACCACTGGCGAAAAGCCAAACAGCCTGTACTACTCAGAAGTTGATGAGCCAGAATCCATCCCTGTGGAGAACGAGCTTGTTGTCCAAGAGAACGCTGGCGATTCCGATGCGGTTGTGGCTCTGATCCCGCTGGGTTCTTTTCTGATCGCCGCTCAGTCCCGGCATTTATACAAATTGTCTTATGTCGCCCAGCCGGTGTTGGATGCGAGCATAATGCTAGCGGCGTACCGCGGAGTGCTTAACAGCCGGTGCTGGGATGTGATGAGCGGCGTAGCGTTCGTTGCGGATAGCTACGGCATCTATGCGTTCGACGGCCAGCAGGATCAGCCGATCTCCCTGCCGGTGGACAATTATTTCCGTGACGGGGTGATCGACTTCAGCAAGTCCTCCCTGTTCTTCTTGCAGGCCGACCCCGCCTCCAAGGTTGTCCGTTTCTTCTACTGCAACTCCACTGACTCTGCGCCGACGCGCGCCTTGTGCTATTCGGCCCCTAACAAAGCCTGGTGGGATGAGGTCTATTCTGTCCCGGTCACAGCCGCTGCACCCTACGCTGTCTCTGGGCAACAAGGGGTGGCCTATGCTGGTGGCGGCGGGTTTGTCCGCATGGCCGGGTACTCCGATCTTGGAACTGCCATCCCGTACAGCATCCGCACCGGCAACCTGCAGCTGACCACAGAGGACGGCAAGCGCGGGGTTAGCGTCTTGTACACGCCGACCACTGATGACTCCACTCTATCGCTGTCCCGGCACTTCAACGGTTCCGATACGGCGAGAAACAACGCTGTGGCAGTGGACCGCGGCGACGGGTTTGTGACATCTGGCTCCGGTGCTGCTAGCACGCTCAATATGAAACGCACTCGCTCCGCGCTAGGAGACGCAAGCGGGGTGGCCCGCGCCATGTTCAGTGGCGGTGTCGATGATCGCTCTTCTGGGATCGACCGGCATGTAGCGATAGCCTTGGCTGGTACGCAGTCTTCTTCTGGAAACGCCCCTGCAATCCACGCTGTGGTAGTGGAAGGTGCTGGCTAGTGTTCACGCAATCCATGCCTGCTCTCGCCCAAGCTCTTTCTGGCGCATTGCCAGAGGCGGCGTTGAAGCAGCTAATGCAATCGCTTGGGAACTGCCAGCAACCTCTGACCCACCGCGGTGCGATCAATATCCTGCCCCCCGATTCCACGGGTGTTGGCGGCTTGGCAAGACCGGGCACATGGCGCGCGTCCGACTACACAAACATAATGCCCCAGGCAGGTGACAATGCCTACGTGGATGTTGCGGGCAACATAGACAACTCCCAGCACAACACCACCAACACGCTGAACACCAACAATTACGGTGGCAATTCGTTTTCTTTCCCGCTCAACAACAAGTTCAACTACACCAACTACTACGGCGGCGACACATTCAACGTAGCCGGTAATAGCAATTTTGATAATTCAACACACACCACACTGAAAGCTGGCGATCTGTTTGTCAGCAATCTGTTTGTGAACAATGTGTACAACAATTACAACAATGGTGGTGGCGACGGTGGCGGAGGTGGTGACAACGGTGGCGGCATGGGTGGTGGTGGGCCTGGAGGCCCGGGTGTTGCACCACCACAGGTGCCGGTGCCAGCATCCACGCAAGTTTCCACTTTTCTTAAAGACGTTAGCGGGACTGGCAATGTCATTTGCCCAACCGTTTCTTCGGCAAAAATCAAAGACGCAAACGTCAGCCTAACGAAAGAAAACACAAGCATTGATGTCACCGTCACCGGGTCGGTGAGCGTTCCGGTGGCCAAGAGCGGATCGCTGGCAGCTATCAAAGCCACTGGCACCATCGACATTCCCACGGTTACCGGCGGAACACTGACGGGTGCGACAGCCAGCGGCCCCGTCACCTACGACACTTACCCAACCGCAACATGCGGTTCTTTGTCCGGCACTGTATCGGTGCCTACCAGCGGAACCTTCACCGGCACGCCAACCGGCATAGCGGTGACGGGAGGACTTGGAACACTTACAGGCACAGTGTCCGTTCCTACCGGGGGCTACTTGGACGCCTCTTGCAAACTTGTACTCACCTATGAGAACAAAACCGTCAACCTTACTGGCGCACCCTCTGTGTCTGTGACTTCGCAAGGGTCAGTATCTGGGGCTGTCACGCTGTCAGGCTCCGCATCCACTCCGGTTACGATCACCGCCCCATCGATCACGTTGACCAAATCGTCCGTCACTGTTACCCCGACGTTCAATGTCAGTGGCGGAACCTTCAAAGCCGCTACAACCAATTCCTCGCAAGCCGTTACTGTCACCACGGCTGCGGCTACGGTAACTATCACAAACGCCAACGAAGGACAACCGTTCTCGGCCACCGGCTCCATTTCTGTTCCAGGCGTAAAAAGTGCGGCGCTGGCCGATAGCACGGTAGACCTGACAGCTGGGACTACAGACAAGAAAGTCACGCTGAAGCTGGCAAAGAAGTCGGATTTCATTGTGTATCTGAGGCCGCGGATATGACCTGCGCCTGCTGCGAAACTGGGCGGTGCTGTGATTCGTTTTCCAATTCTTGTTCTGAAACCAACCACTCCTTTTGCGGCTACTTGGGAAGCCGGTACAGTTTTTCCCTTGGCACATGCGCATCTACCGCGTGCATCGATTTGAACGGTCGTTCCACTTGCAGGGTCACTGATTACTGCCAGTGTACTGGGACATACCGCACATCAACCTCTGTATCTTCCTGCAATTGCAACGACTTAATCGCCGCTGGCTACGTAAACGGTGGATGCGATTGGTTTGATTGCACTGCGTGCGACTCCGCAACAGGGGGTTGCGTGAGTGCGTGCCCCGCCTACCGATCTTGTTGCGCAGGAACGTGTTGTCCAGTTTCGCAAACTTGCACTGCGGGAGCATGCACTGATCGCTGCACATCCCCGTCCACATTTTGTTTAACATCAACAGGAGCAACGAGTGTTTCTTACGAATGCTGCACAACCGGCCAGAAATGTTGCGGCAGTGCTGGTTGCCAGAGCGCCTCGTCCACAAATTTCACAGTCGATGTGAGCAAGGATGTGTGGGTCAATACAGGCGTGTCGATCCCGTCTGGAGCCAGCGTAAGCATCACCGCAACTGGGACTGTGCAGTGGGCCGGTGCTGGTTCCTCTGCCACTCCCAATGGCGTTCCCAGCGGGTGCGCTAACTATCGCAGTTGCGACAGAGATGCTGGCCTGCTGGAAGTCTGCCACATGGCGCTGATCGGACGCATTGGAACCGGCGGCACTAAGTTCTTAGTCGGCTCATCGTACTCAGGTACACCGGGGGCCGGGACGCTGTATCTTCGCCAGAATGACGCATGTGTCAGTGACAACTCCGGTAATTTCACAGGCACCATTACTATTGACCCCTGCCCCGGATACACCCCGGCGTCTGTAGGGGAGGCAATTGTTTACGGCCCCGGGGAGGAACCTCCAAAACCGTTACCTGGGCCTGGTGCTGCGCTAAAAGTGATACTTGGTTTGGCCGGAATTGTCGCTTCCCCCACCTGCAGCTGCAATGCCCGCGCGGCCCAGATGGATTCTTGGGGCGAATGGGAAAGCCTCAAAAGGCTCCCTGAGATCTGCGGCTGGCTGAAGGAGGAGGCAGACAAGCGGGAGATGTGGTTTTTCCGGCCAGCCGGGTACGCCTTGGTTGTGGCTGCGGTTTTGCTGTCGGCACTGAAACGGCCGTTCCGGGGCATTAACAAGTAGGAGAATCTTATGGCCACGTACGGCAGTTTTAACGGATCGTTTCTCGCCCCGTGGGGAAACAACACCGATGCGGGCTACGCAACCGCGGTTGGCAGCACGCTTGCCCAAGCTCCGGCGCAGTTCGGCCAGAACAAGGCGCAGATGTACGACTCCTTCCAGAAGGGGTATGGGTCGTACAACCAAGGTTTGCAGGGGCTGGGGCAGAGCTACGCCCAGAACTACGCTGCCTTGGCCGGTGGGATTGGAAATCTTTCCACTTCGCTGGGCAATACGTGGAACAACGCCCAAGCCAACAACCAGGCCAACTCTGCTGCGGAGGCATCTAGGCAGGCGGCGATCTCCAATCTTGGCACCGCGGCCATGGCGAACTACGGCAACGCCTCCAATGGCTGGGCGCAGGCGTGGGGCCAGAACCAGAACGGCTACCAGAAGTCCCTGTCCGATATGAACGTGGGCAACCAGCAGGCTGTCAGCCAGCTTGGAGTTGGTCGCTACAACGCCTTGGCAGGGCTGGGCAAGTCTGGTGCCGCCATGTCGGTGGGGCGAGATGTTGCCGCTGCGCTTCCGGGTCTGGCGGGTAACGGTGGTACGACTTCCGGCGGTGGCGGTGGAGAAGGGTTCGGCATGTTGAACGGCCTGCGGGGCGACATCAACAACGGGGCAGAGCTTTCGTCGCTCAACAAAAATTACTACTCCGGTCTGAACTCCCTCAATGCAGACCAGGCCATTGCCCGCAACACACCCCGTGAAATGGTGAACAGTGCCTACGGCGCACTGATGGACTTCAACCGGATGAACCTTGGTGCGTCTCAGCAAGGGATGAACCAGTTCTACGACAACGCCCAGAAGACGAACTCCTACCACCCGGGCCAAACGATCCCGACCGGCTCGCTCCTAGACGCGCTGGCTGGTGGCTACACCGATTCCGCAGGGCGCATCGGAGGTGTGCAGCGGGATATGAACTCCGGTTGGAACGACGCCAAGGGCACGTACAAGACGGCCATGGATGATGTGAACAAGCTGTACAACAACTCCATCGGCAACATGGGGCTGTTCCGCAGCGAAGGACAAATCCAGAACGATCAGTTTGCAATGCAGGCCGCGGCCCAAGCTCGCAGCAAGCGAGAGGCCGCTCAGCGCCAGCAGGACATCACGGCTAGGTTTGGCTCGCCCGCCAACTACGCAATGGCCTTGGGTGGCTACGGCCCGACTACTTTTGCCAACGAACGCCGAGGGCGCAGCTAATGATGTCACCCTACTCCGCTTATCCGCAGGGACACCAAGACGTTTTCAACTCGTTGCTCCAAAGCAACCAAGCCGCCAATGATTTGGAAACAGCCCGCCGACAGTCGGAGCTTGGCAAACAGTCGAAGCAGTTCGCTCAGCAATACGCGCTCCAAGGTTTGCAAAACGACATCGCTGCCCAGAGTCAACGCAACAATCTGCTGCAGAGTCGCTTGGATGGCGCGTACGGTTCGGCAGGCAATCTACTGAGGGGGCTGTTCAATGATTGACCAGCAGAAGATCAACGCCAACTTCAACAACGACTACGCCAATGCCATTGCCATGGGTGATCCTCGTCTGCAAATGAAGCAGATGGACCGCGGCGGCATGTCCCGCGGGGCCGGTCAGATGAGCGCGGCCGGGATGCAGGGTGCGCAGAAGATGGCCGATGGGATCGCCCAAGCCTACGGAAACAAGCAGCAGACTCAGGACTACAACAACGCCTTCGCCATGCAGAACCAGCAGGCTGACGCTGCTCAGCAACAGGCTTTGCAGGGACTCTTGCAACAGCAGACTTACAACAACCAAGCGGCTGCGCAACAGCGCCAGAACTCCGCGCTCAACTTTGCTACTTCGATACTGGGAGGCTTGCTGCAGTAATGGCACGCATCGATTTTGATTTGGATGACCTGACTCAGGCTGGCCTAAAGCGACTGGTTAAGCAGCTGCTCTCAGCCAGCGACGATGAGGAAAAGAAGATCGTCGCCAAGCTTGGCAAGCAGAGTCCTGCCGAAGAGAAGGCAGAGGGCAAGAAGCAGAGGAACGACCTTGCCGACCTAGACGAAGAGATGCACGGCAAACCCAACACGCCGATGGTCGAAGAAGACGATGGGCCTATGGACGGCGAAGAGATGCCTGAGTTGCCTAAGAAGGGGAAGAAGCGTGGCTAATCCTGCCCAGTGGATGGATGACTTGTTGGCCATGGGCATTACCAGCCCATGGGTAAACAAAACACTGGCGGCAGGCCGCATTAACCCCAGCATGCCCAAGGAGCAGGCGTACAAGGCTGTTGCCGATTACTTCCTGGAAAGCCAAGCTCCCCAAGTTGCCCGCCAGATGCAACTGCCGCTAAGTTCTGCTGACGCAACGCCCGACATCCGCGCTCTCATTCGGTACGGAACAAGCGGCCCCGGCGTTCCCGTCACGCCCGCCCGCCCGACCTACTACACCCCTGAGATGCAAGCCCAGGCGTTGGCGAGTGGCATGGAATCTATGGCAACCGGCCCGCGTGTTGCACAGAAGCAAGGCGGGCTGATCCCTTCGCCCATCGATCCGCGCCGCTTCACCATGGGCGACGTTCCTCCCAGCACTGGCTACACGCCTGAGATGATGGAGGAAGCCGCTCGTCAGGGCATCGAAATTCCTATTCCACGCGCTGCCGCCGAGACTATGGACACTGGCGTGCGCGGGCTTCCAGGCCGCGTGGCCACTCCCGAAGAGCTTGCCGCCTTTGAACGCAACCGGCAGATGTACGGCAGTGCCGCAGGGCGTGCGGATGACATCTTCCAGCAAGACCCATCCACAGCACTTATTCCTCTTGGAGTTGGCGGGCGTGGCATTCCTGTTGGTGGTGCAGCTGGTGGTGGGCGCGGACTAATTACTACGCCAAGTTTTGCTGATCAGATGCGCAGTATGACGAGGCGCGGCCTAAACGGACTTGGCGGTGGCGAGTTGCTAGCGGCTGCGGGCACAGCCGGTCTAGGCGGGATGCTAGTCGATGCGATGGATGGCGAAGCCCCTATGACCACTGGGGGAGAAGCAGAGCTTGCCAATGAGTCTCGCCCCGCGCCGGTTGTGATGCCGACACAATCCAAGCCTGGCACAGAGTGGGCGGTAGACAAAGCCGACCCGGCCAAGGAAGCAAAGTTCACCAACGACTTTAAGAAGGGCTACGCGGCGAAGCATCCCGACTTCTCTGATCTTCCGGGCCACAAGCGCCAGAGTGTTGAGGCACTTATGCGGGCTGGCATTCCGCAACAGCGTGCCAATGAAATTGTGAGGGGCAGTTATTCCCTCTCGCCAGCCGAAAACGACATGTTACGTAGATCACGGTAAGGAGAGCTAGATGGCATCGTCTGCACGCCCGTCACTTCCAAAGCGCGGATCGACTCCTGACGAGCTAGATCCCGTGGCTGCTGCGTCCACCCCGATCACGCCCGATCCTCCGACGCGGACCCGCCCGCGCATCAACACTAGCCCCTCCAGCGCAGACCCGGCCGCTATTGCCGCCGTGCGTGCCCGCCTCATCGCCAACGGTATTGATCCAGAGACTGCGCAAGCCATGGCTGAACAGCAAGTGCTGGACACCAAACAAGGCGTTATCGATGAGATGGATGCTCCCGGGAATGCGCGGCGGGCACGGGAAGCTGCTGCCGCGGCCCCCGCTGCACCAGCGGAACAGTCTGTCACGCCGGAAACTATTCGTCAGCACGGGTATATGTCACAGGCTGAGCCTGGGCCGACGAGTGTCCGCGGCGGCGGCAAGGTTGCGTCTGGCCAACGCTTTGACAAGATGAGCGAAGCCACCGGTTATATGACTCGCACGCCCGTCACGGATGATAACCGTGCGCAAGCTGCACCCGATGCTTCTTATATGCCATCGCAACGTGACCGTGACATGGCAGCGCGGGGTTTCTTCCCTGTGTACGCGCCCGATGGAAGCGTGTCGTATTCTGTCGGAACTGGGCGAGAGCCGCAGTACCAGAAAGACCTTGGTCGCCGCGGTATCCCCGGCGGTCTTGGGCGTGTTGGGCCACGGGCAGACCTGGAAGAAACGGATCCCAGCCAGCCAGGATTCACCTTGGAACCCGTGCGTGGACCGACCGGCACCAACTACATCTACAAGCAAAACGACGCTGCCCAGAAGCAGCAGGCCGGTTACATGGATCGCCAGCAGGTGTCCCGTATTGCGCGGGCCACTGGGTTGGACGAAAACGATCTGGCTGCGATGACTCCCGAGCAGCGTACGAAGGCGCTCAATCGTTCCCGTAGCCAAGATTTCAACTCCAGAGACGCCACATGGAAAGCCCAGGCGATGCTGGCAGGCGGGCGCCCGACTGGAGGTATTGGAGGATCGAAGGCTTTGACGAATGCTTGGCTGTCGCTGCCCGCGGATCAGCGAGACGATGCCATGCGATACATGCTCCCGGGTGGCGCACTGTCGGCCTCCGTTGATGCACGCCAACTGGACCAGGCCGCTGCCTTGGCTGGCAAGTCGATCTTGGGCGCATTTGCTAACAATCCTGGCATGGTCGCAATGCAGCAAACACAGCAGGCAACGATGGAAAACCAGTTGCCAGTTGATGCACACGCCGATGTGGAACGCAAACGCAATGGCGGCGTGCTGCCCGCAAGTAGCGCGGCTGGCCAGCGTGTATTGAAGCAAATCGGCTCTGACACTATTGGTCCTTACGCAACAGACTCCGAAGTGGATGATGCAGTCCAAGCCGCCGTGGACGCGGGTATTGATCGTAAAGATGCGGAGCAATACTACGCTCCTCGCCGCCGTACTTGGTCACAGTGGGCTGGTTTTGGCGGCGCACCCGTTGCACCTGCGCCGAGCGGAGGGGGGGCATAATTGGCTTTACGCTCCCCGCTCTTCGACATCTATGACCCGTACGGCATCCTGCAACAGCAGGCTCAGAACGGGATGCTCCCTGAGATGGACGATGAGATTGACCCAATAGGGGTCGCTCCTCTCGGCCAACGCAAACCGCAACTCTCTGACCTTATGCCAGAGGAAGAGAAGTCTGCGTGGCTGAAGAAGTTGTCTGAGATGGGTTCATCCGGCCTTGCTGGGCTGGGATGGATTATGGACACACCCGGCGCTGTTGTGCGTGGCGGGCTGTCTGGTGGCCTTGGTAAGGCAGTGTCTGCTCTCACTGATACGACAGACCAGCGTGTCACCGGCCGTGAGCTATTGCGCCAGTACGGCATGGTGGGCGACGAGGATACGTGGGGCAACTTCGCAGGCGGCTTGGCATCCGAAGTTCTTTTAGATCCGACCACCTACCTATCGCTTGGGTTGAACCAAGTCCTTGGCAAGGGGGCGAAGACTGTCGCTGGCATGGGCGCGGCCAACGCTGGGTTGCTGGAGGGAGCCGACGTTGCAGCCCGCAAGGCAGGCAAGGGTATCCGCCAGTATCTGCGACAGAACACCCCGCAGTCGCTGATCGACGCGGCCGACAATCCTACGCTTGCCATGGAGAAGTTCCGCAATGCGGCTGGAAAGAACGCCGACAGTCTGCTGAACGATCCGATCACGCGGATGAATCGGCTCAGCGTGCTTGGGTATGACTTGGGCGCTACGGATCTCTATGGAAAGGGTGTTGGCGACTACGTTGCCCGTGCCGCCGATCAGTTGGGGGAGAACGCTAAGACCGCCCCCATCATTGGCACCGCTTACCGTTGGGGGCAAAAGGCTTTCAACCCGGATGTGCTTGGGTTCTCTGACTACGACCGACAGTGGGAAGCACGGGGTGTGGTGGATGCCGCCCGACGCCGTGAGGCCAAGGACCGCGGCATCCTCACGGAGCTACAGTTCAACGCCAACGAAGCTCTGAAGGACGGCCCAGTCCGCATGGGCGATGACGAGTACAGCCGATGGCTGCGAAACCTGGCTGAAGGGCAGGTCAACTCCCGAGCCGACTTTAAGAACTACGATGCCTTGGATCAGATGTTCCAGGGTGGGCCGCACAAGGATCTTGCGGACTACTGGGACAACTACCGTCAGACAGTGCAGGCCGAAGCCGACCGTCTTGGCATCCCTCTCAATGAATTCAAATCCAAGGTCGGCACAGAGTTCTTTCCCCGGCAGCAGTCTGGGTTTGATTCTCCCCAGTTCCCGAAGTATCCCGATGGGGTCAACGCTCCTTCGCCCGCCGACAAGCGCGCCTACACGCTGGCGAGCAAGGCCGCCCCACTAAGCGACTCTCCTGGTCTGGGGCGACGAGACTACACCGATCTCCCCGGTGGAACATCTACGCTCAATCGGATGTCCTTGGACGCCAATCTGCAAAACGCATTGCGGGGGGCGAACGACCAAGAGGCTACGCTCCTCCTGCAGGATTGGGGAACGCGCAATGGATTGGGGCCAGCGACAACGGCCGGCGCTCCCAGTGGTGACCTGTTTGAATGGGCGACCGACCAAGCTCAGCGAGACAAACTGTACGACAATCTTGCCAAGTTCGTTCGGAACATCGACCCGCAGCATGCCCAGAAGGGGGTGCCGATCTTTGGCAATCACTCCTTCAATGAGATGGCGACCTATCAGCTGCGGCGTGGACGGGCCGAGAGCAACGCAGAGCAAATGTTGCAGTTGCTGAAGCCGCAGATGGCCGACCAGAGCGCGGACCTCGTCACAGGTGGCGTGAACTACACCGCCAAGGAGACGGCACAGAAGCTGGGTTTCGATCCAGACACGTTCGGCCCCGCGTTTATGCGTGAGCTTGGCGTGAACAATCTAGACAACGTCTCTTTCCCCAAGAAGTTCGTTGACGATTGGTCGCAGCGGGTTAACAAGGGCAGGGTCACTCCTGGGGCCGAGGGGCCGCTGGGATTGTTCGATGACTTCACCGCATCGTTTAAGACGCTGGCGCTACTCTCCCCTGCCCGCTATGTCCGAGATGCCTACTCAGGCGCGTTCGCTGCTGCGACACAGGGCGCGTTCAATCCGCGGGATTGGTTGGCTGGTGTCAGTGCCCGCAATGGCAACTACGCTCCTCTCCTCCGCAGGCTGAAGGACGCGCCCGGGTACAAGGATTTGGATGATGCTGCCAAGCTGCGCAAGTTTATGGTGGAGTCTGGCGCGCAAGGGCTTGGCACAAGCACCGTTGCTGACGAGATGCTGCGCGGCGCGTCAGGGACACAAATGCGTGGATCCTACCCGGGTGCTGCGCCGCCAACTTGGTCTAGCCTTGGCAAGCGGTTTTACGACGGTGACCGCGGATGGGGTCAATTCCTGTATGACTACAACCCGTTTGCCGTCCGGTCAGGGTCTGGCAACCGCAACCCGTTCTTGGAACTGGGCGACCGCGCTGCCGAGACAACCGATGCAGGGAATCGATTAGGAACTTACCTCAACCAAGTTCGCAAAGGGGTGTCGCCAGAAGAGGCTCGCCGCATCTCGGACCTGACTCAGGTACGGTATCAACCGGATGCTTTCACCGACTTTGAGCGGGACATTTTGAAGCGTGTGTTTCCGTTCTATTCATATACGAAAGGCATAGTCCCGCTTGTCGCTGACAACCTCGTCAACCGGCCTGCTGGTTTGCAAGGCCAGTCGATCAGAGCCATTAACAGAGGCTCAGAGCCTAGCGAAGACTTCTTCACTCCAGAGTATCTGCGACAGTCTGCCAGCATCCCCGTCCCAAAGGACTTGCCGTTCGTTGGACTCAGCAGCAACCCAAACCTCCAGCGGTTCCTGACCAACATTGACTTGCCCTATGAGTCTCTGATCAACCTGTTCACTCCAGGCGTAGGGAACACAGCGTTCGATAAGCTGTCATCCAGTGCGCAGAAGACATTCCTCAACGTCCTTGGACAGTCCAACCCTTTGTTTAAGGGACCGGCTGAGTTGATCACCAACCGGCAGTTCTTCTCTGGCAGGCAGCTGTCCGATCTGTACTCCATGCTGGAGCAGCCGTTGGGTAGCCCGGGCCGCATTCTGGAACAGGTCGGCTCCAACCTTCCAGGCGGCTCCCGCGTTCTTGGTACGGTGCGTCAGCTTATGGATGACCGGCTCTCGCCTGCGGAGAAGCTGTCAAAGCTAGCAGTCAACACCCTGACCGGACTGAAGTTCCAAGACGTTGACCAAGAACGCACCAAGCGTCTTGCGGCCCGGGACATGCTCAACCAGCTGCTGGAAACAACCCCGGGCGTGAAGAGTTACGAAAACATCTCAGTGCCAGATGATGTGATCCGACAGATGCCAGAGCAGCAGCGGCGCATGTACTTGCTCTATCGCATCGTCCAGTCCGAAGCCGCCAAGCGTGCCCGGGACAAGAAGAAGGCTGAGATGGCATTGGATCCGCTGCAGGTTCTAGGGGTTACCCAGCAGGTCTA
>Ga0136644_10001756_pt1 | contig 17024 bp, 18 predicted proteins | sample C_130820_EF_Meta_FD_94780 | JGI IMG/M metagenome (GOLD analysis project Ga0136644, IMG submission 94780) | Freshwater microbial communities from Lake Croche, Canada to study carbon cycling - C_130820_EF_MetaG (v2) (version 2) | ecosystem: Environmental > Aquatic > Freshwater > Lake | place... | reverse complement strand
GGATCTCGTTCATAGCGGCCAGGTCATCGAGCATTGCGCGACGGGTATCGCGAGAGACGCCCGAGGGGTTGGCAAGGTAGGGGACTGGGTCACCGGTGTTTCGGAATCGGACACCTTGGTAGCGGCTTGGGAGGAACCCGCTTCCCCAGTAATAATCGAAGAAGAGTTGGCCGCAGGTTTTGCCTCGGTCGCTCGAGGTCATAACAACGAACGTGGGAAGGTTATCCGTTTCGCTACCGAGGCCGTAGGAGAGCCAAGCGCCCATGCTGGGGCGGCCCGGGACTTGGGCGCCGGTTAAAAAGAACGTCACGCCCGGGGCGTGATTGACCGCTTCGGTGTACATCGAGCGAATCAGCGTGATATCGTCGGCGATGCTTCCGATGTTAGGCAGCATGCTGCTCAGACGCATACCGCATTGGCCGTAGGTTTCGAAGGGCTTGATGGCGGGCAAGCACGGCCATTTGGCATTACCGCTGGACATGGTAGAGAGCCGGGTCGTACCGCGCACGGAGTCCGGGATGTCTTTGCCGGCGTTTTCGATCAGGGCTGTTTTTTCGTCGAATAGGTCGACGTGCGAGGGGCCACCACCTTGCCAGAGCACCACCACGCGTTTGGCGGTAGGAAGATGGTGCGGTAGGCCTGGCAGGGCTCCTTGGCCGCCACCGACGCTACGGGTCGGGGTGGAGGCAAGCAGGGAGTCTTTACCCAGTAGTGATGCCAAGGCAGCGGCACCTACTCCGGTAGAACTTTTTCCGAAAAGCTGCCTGCGGGTGACGCGGGCTTGATTGGTTTGCCAAAGATTCATGGCGGATTTGATTGGATGGCGTAAGGGGGGAGGGAAGGTTTTCGGAGGGTAAGCCTACCGCAGTATTGTACTTGAAACCCGAACCGTACGCACGGAGGATTTGTCCAATCCCAGGCCAAGGATCCCATGAAAAAGAACACTTGCCTCGGGGCCTTTGCCTCGGGGTCATGAGTGCATTGGACTACCCGGAAAACGCCCAGTGAATAAACTAAGCCCCCATGAGCGATAAAAACATCCACGACAAAAAGATTCTAGTGACGGCCGCATTGCCTTATGCAAACGGCCACATCCACATTGGGCACCTTGTCGAGTACATCCAGACAGACATTTGGGTCCGATTCCAAAAGCTCACTGGGCGCAAGTGCATCTTTATATGTGCCGACGACACACACGGCACGGCGATCATGATCCGTGCCAGGCAAGAGGGCCGGACCGAGCAGGAGCTTATCGCTCAGATGCAAGCCTCGCACGAGAAGGATTTTGCCGGTTTTGGAATTCAGTTCGATCATTACGGCTCGACCAATTCGCAAGAGAACAATGAGTTGTGCAAGGAGATCTGGGGCAAGCTTCGATCGGCGGGATTGATTCGCGAGGACGACGTCGAGCAGTTGTACGATCCTCAGGTTGGAACATTCTTAGCAGATCGCTTTGTCAAAGGGACCTGTCCGGAGTGCAAGTCGCCTGGAGAGTATGGCGACAACTGCAGCAAATGCAGCGCGACGTATTCGCCGACCGACTTGATCGATCCTGTGAGCACGTTGTCGGGAGCCACGCCGATCAAGAAAACGGCCAAGCATTTGTTTGTGCAGATCGAGCAGTTTCGAGGGTTCTTGACCGAGTGGACGCAGTCGGGCAAGCACTTGCAACTGGAGATAGCCAATTATCTCAAGGGTCATTTTTTGGGGCATCCGCTACGCGATTGGGATGTTTCGCGGCCGGAGCCATATTTTGGTTTTGCGATCCCCGATAGCCCTGGGAATTATTGGTATGTCTGGTTCGATGCGCCGATTGGTTATATCGCTTCGACGTGGGAGTGGTGCAAGCTGCACAACGAGCCGTTGAGCGATTGGTGGCAGAGTGAAGGGACCGAGATCCACCATTTCATCGGCAAAGATATCACTTACTTTCACACGTTGTTTTGGCCGGGGGTGCTCAAGGCGTCCGGTTATTCGTTGCCGACATTTGTGCATATTCATGGTTTTTTGACGGTCGACAAGGAGAAGATGGCCAAGAGCAAGGGGACCATGATCCGGGCCAGCAAGTACTTAGAGTTGCTGGATCCTTCGTATCTGCGTTATTACTACGCGAGCAAGCTTGGACCGCGTCCTGAGGACATCGATTTGAATTTGCAAGAGTTCAGTGCCAAGGTGGATTCGGACCTAGTGGGCAAGGTTGTGAATCTTGCGAGTCGCACAGCGAGGTTTGTCGAGAGCAGTGGCTTGAGCGTCGAGTATCCCCATGATGGTGGGTTGTTCGCTGCCGGAGTAGTGGCGGGAGATCGAATCTCCGAGGCATACGAGCAGGGGGATTATGCTAGGGCGATGCGATTGATCATGGAGTTGGCCGATGCGGCCAACGGCTTTGTCGAAAACACCGCACCTTGGACGTTGAAAAAGGACCCCAACCAGCAGGTGCGATTGCAGGAGGTGTGTACGATCGTTCTAAATTTATTTAGGCAATTGTGTGTTTATCTCACGCCGGTCCTGCCTCGGCTCTCGGAGCAGTGCGGTAGTTTACTTCAGCGGGAGATTGTCGCTTGGAGCGATAGTCAAGCGCCGCTGGTCGGGACACGGGTCTCGAAGTTCGAGCATTTAATGCAACGCGTAGATCCCAATAAGGTTCAACAAATGATTGATGAAAGCAAAGAAGCCTCCAAGTCGGATGCAGCGGCAGTGACACCTCCAATCGCACCAGCCGTGGTTGGAGGGCAGGAACAGACCAAGAGTCTCGAGCCGCTGGTAGCCGAGCCGTTGGCCCCTACGTGCACGATCGAGGATTTTGCCAAGATTGATCTTCGGGTTGCCAGGGTGATCAAGGCCGAGGAGGTACCCGAGGCCAAGAAGTTGGTGAAGTTGACGGTTAGTCTTGGAGGGGACGAGACTCGGACTGTATTTGCGGGGATCAAAGCCGCCTATTCGCCAGAGCAGTTAGAGGGGCGATTGGTGGTGATTGTTGCGAACCTACAGCCCAGGCAGATGAAGTTTGGTTTGAGTGAGGGGATGGTCACAGCGGCCGGGGCGGGAGGAACGGAGGTGTTCCTTCTTGGGGTAGACTCGGGTGCCAAGCCCGGCCACCGAGTTCATTAAATAAAACCCAACTCGCCCGTTGCAGGCAACAGGAACCCCCTGCCCGCAAGACGCCTCAACGGTACTACACTAAAGATTTATCGCTAGCTCAAAACAAGTTCGGTTGACATCTATACATTCCGATGAGACTATTGCGTAGGAAACCATATGGCCAAAAGGAGTCTGACATGATAGCTAGTGAAAGACGATCTCTTGTGTCGAAAGCCAAAGTGCTTTACGAGTCGATGCGGTTGAGACTCGAGCAGGAGTTCGGAGGGCAATTCGTGGCGATCGAACCGGAGTCTCAAGAATTTTTCGTCGGTCAATCGTTCGATTCTGCAGTAACTGCTGCGAGAACAGCACATCCAAATCGAGTCTCACATACCATTCGGATTGGACATCCAGCGGCCTTTCATATCGGGCTTATGGAGCGATGAAGGGACATGTTGATCAAAATTGCGGGTGTTATTGCCCATTCGTATTGGGAAACGAAACGCAACGCCTGAACTAGAGATTTTTGCTTGGTTAGATACGGCATTCAACGGCACACTGGTCCTGCCAAAGAAAGTAGCTTTCGAACTCGGATTGCCTGTAGAGTCGACTGCCGAAGCGATCCTTGCAAATGGCGAACTTGTCGAATTGGAAACCTACGGCTGCTCAATACATTGGCTCGGGAAAGTCTACGATACACAGGTCGTAACGAATGAATCGGAGTATGGACTCATCGGAACCGGTTTATTGGTCGATCGGATTATCACAGTCGATTACAAGTCCAAAAATGTAAGTGTCGACTGAGACATCGTTTCTGTTCCCAGTCCTGGAAGATGTCAACGCGAGTTCCCGCTGCACGTGGTCGGCTCCTGGCTTGGCAACTCACCTCACCACGCATCGCCCAACAGACTATCTGCTGGTGACCGAGGATGATTTTGTCAAGGCGGCCGGGGCGAAGAAGGAAGGCAGGGGCGTGGAGGCCGAGAGTCTCCCGCCCGGCAAGTGCCACTTGCCTTTGGCCACAATGCGATAAATTCCGGGGGTTTGGGGGCAGAGCCCCCAAGGACGCCCAGAACCTGTTTGTTCATTCATTTAGTAAACTAAACCTAACCAACGTTTACGCTACTTACGCTGAGCCAAAACAACGATCAAGCAACGATTATCGGAGCGATGGTGATGAACCAATTTCGGGATTCGTTTGCGGGCTACCGTCAGTAGTGGGTTTTGTCCGCCCCTGTGGTCCCTGATCGGCTAAATTAATAACCCGGTCGGCCAAATCCCTCTGTATCGCAGAAAAATATTCGACAATTCGCTGTGGATCGTGCTGGATCTCAACCGACATCGCGTGCCGAACACGACGGATTTCATCCAAAATGGGTGGTGTCATAAATCCCAATCCTCTCCCAGTAATTCCATCGGGGTAACCAGTTCCGGAACAAACAGTCCAAGCATACCATTGACTCGTCGTATGTGCCCGAATTCTCGCGCATTAGCAAGATGTTGACAATTCCAGGTCACCAAAAAGTCACACCGATGATAGGATGCTAGTGCCAAATGGAGGGCATCTCCGAACGGATCCTTTGGCATTATCTTGTGTTTTTCTTAGGCGGCAACAATTTCAGCGAAAGCAGTGTCGATTCTCAACAACTCAAGGTTTGCAAGCAATATTAGCGCCGAATCGCGTCCGGGAAAGTCTCCACTTTCTAATTCCGCGATTACCGCGGCGCTTGTTACCACGCGGTCTGTATGGATCACCGCATCAAACCATCTTCGCGTCCAATCCTTTCTGGCAACCATCTCAGGCTCAGTTCTTACCTCATGGTAGAAACTAGGAATTGTCGTCTCCACGTAATAGATTGCCATCGTACCGGTCCCTCACTCAACCACATTCCAGCTTGTTCAAGCGTTTCCAACAACCTCTACCAGTCAAAATCCATTTTATCCAAAAAACAGGCTTCGATGTGTTGAAATCGGCTCATAACTTATTTGGAATAGCCATTGTGGCCGAGAAATTCATGGTGAGAACAACGATCGATTGGGAAATGAATCGAATGGGTATCCCAGAGCCGAAGGTACCCCTACGGCGGCGTGGCCATTCGGGATTGCGTTTGCCCGATGGCTTTATGCCCCAACGGGGCGCACGGTGATAGCCCAGGGCAAAGCGAAGCGCCGCCCTGGGATTCGGTACGCCACAAATGTCGCTAGCCCTGAAAGGGCGTAACAAACCCATGGGGAAACCAATGCGCGATGTACCCATCGCGGCCGCGTACCGACGGCGATGTCATATCCAGCGCACCCAGGGTGGCGCCTTCGCTCTACCCTGGGCTATCTCATTATGCCCCGTTGGGGCGAACGATCCGGTTACGGATCGGTGTTGATTGCACATTGCAGGCGATCCAAGTTGTGGAAAAAAACCGGGGACTGTCCCCAAGTTTTTGCTAACACTCACTCCGCCTGAGGGCGGTGGCTTTTTTGACTGTGTTGACTGTGTTGACTGTGTTGACTGTGTTGACTGTGTTGACTGTGTTGACTGTGTTGACACCTGACAGAATGGACACTGTCAACGAGGTCAACAATGTCCGCCGTCAATCCAGTCCAAAACCCAAGGCTACTTTTTCTTGGGGTCTAGGTTCGCATCGAGCTGCTCTTGGGTGACCTTCGAGGCGACCCCATCGGCAGGTATCTCCGCTTTGGCCAACCACAAGCATGCGTTGAGAATAAGCTTGCGAAACGAATCGTTCCCCCAGTTGTCGTGGAAGTGACCTCCGGTGAATCCAAATCCGCGTCCAGAATCCGGACGCTCGACCGTCCAAAGCATCGCTTCGGCTCGACCGAGGTTAGCTTGGATATGAGGATAAGGCCCTGGGGGGTACACATAAGGCCCGTTGCGGACCGCGTCGGAGGGAGCTGCGACCAAGATCGGTACGAATTTGCCACTGGCCGTATCGGCCGGTGAGGCGCCCGCAAGATCGTTCGCGAAGCGCATGTTGAAATACCACTCGTCCTTGACCGAAAACGGTTGGACCCCACGGGTGATCGGATGCTCAGGCAATTGGCCAAACTCCGGTGCCCAAATCGGATTGCAGGAAAACATGTGCTCGTAATGACCACCAATCCACTTCTTGAACTCCTTGCCCGCCTGATCGGCAACAATCTCGACTGCATAGTGCATACAACCGATCCCAACTCCCTTGCTGGCCAACTCGTCGATCTTCTTGAGACGTCGGCCCGATTCCTGGACCGCTTCGTGACCCCCTCCACCGTCCATGTAAAAAACGATCGCATCGGCGCGATCGAGCATCGACTCGTCTTTGGGCCAGCCATTGAGCGAGATGTCGACGGCGATCGGTAAACCGCTTTCCTGGAGGCATCGCGACAGAAGCTGCACGCCTGCGTTGAACTCATGCATCCGAGGTGGGTGAGATGGCTTGCCAGCTATCAAAACAATTCGCTTGGGCTCTCCAACTGGATCGGCCGCCGCGGCTCGATCCGCAACAATGGCGAAGCTGGCAATGCTCGTGCCCAGGGTCAGTCCAAGCACCAACATCCATAAAGATTTCGATTCGATCATCGCCGATGGACCTTCGATTAAATAGTTGGAATGAATCGTTGGATTGAATACGTCAGCTCACTTACAGATCTTGGGCAAGATCCCCTACCGATGATTCTGATCCATAAATGGACTGTTGCCTAGATTAGCTAGCATTCCAATCTTTTCTGGAATTTTTTTTCCTGGGGCGTTTTCTGTGACCAGACGTGTCACGACCTGGGCCCAAACTAATGGCATGCATGTCGGGCACGTCGAGTGTCCTTGCAGACCCCCAGCAAGACTAGGATTTCGCAGGGGGTTCAACCGAGTGAAACTCAAGCAATTCAGGGAGGCAACCATGCTTGCACTAAGTCGATTTGTAGGGGAGCGGATCATGATCGGCGAGGACATTGTTATCGAGGTCAGGAAGATCATCGGTAACCGTGTGGTGATTTCCGTGAGCGCCCCGGACGATGTGGCCATCGACCGCGAAGAAATTCACTCGCAAAAGCAGGAGTTTGGGCTGACTCGCGAGGTCCGCAAGACTCGGCTCGGCAACCCCAAAACCAAAGAGGGTGTCCGAGAGTCTGACCCCGCCTACGCGCAGAGAGCCTTGTGCTTTGAATCTGCGCTGGCCAATGCCACCGCGGATCTTATTTGACGGCTACCGAATCGCGGATCTTTTCCAGAAGCTTCTTCGTCGCCTTGATCCCATCATCAGGGCTCAACTTGGAACCTTCGTACTCGATTCCGACCCAACCTCGATAGCCGGCATCCAAAACGATCTTCATCATCTTTGAAAAGTCGATCTTGGTCTCATTGCCCGCTTGGTCAAAGTCGTAGCTCTTGGCCGATACGGCTTTGGCCAAGGGCATCAGGTCCGTGACTCCTTGGTAGCGATCGTACTCGTAGAAGTTGCCAAAGTCTGGCAACGTTCCGCAGTTTTCCATCCCTGTGGCGCGAATCGTCTCGGCCAACCACTTGCCGTTAGAGCTCAGACCACCATGGTTCTCGACGATCACGTTGATCCCAAGCGGCTTGGCATATTCGCTCAAACGACGCAGACCGTCCGCCGCTAACTTCGAACCTTCTTCGTAAGGCTTATCGGTCTCGGCATTGACTCGGATCGAATGGCACCCAAGGTACTTGGCCGCATCGACCCACTTGTAGTGGTTCTCAACGGCTGCGGTTCGTTTGGCCGATTCGCTGTTGCCTAGTCCCCCCTCGCCGTCGATCATGATCAGCACATTGGTCACCCCAAGATCGCTGGTTCGCTTTTTCATCTCTTCGAGGTACTTGGCATCCTTGGCTTTGTCCTTGAAAAACTGATTCACGTACTCGACGGCTTCGATCCCAAAGCGCTCCTTGGCTACCTTGGCAAAGTCCAGATTATCAATCTCTTTGGCAAACAGCGGCTTGTGGAGCGACCACTGAGCAAGCGAAATCTTAAAGGGCTTGCCCGCAGCAGTGTCTTGGGCAAAACTCCATCGGCCAGCGGCAGTCGTTGCAAGAGCAGCAGCAGAAGTCGCTAGGAATTGTCGGCGGTTGGTGGATAGCATAGAGACCAGAGGTTATAAAAAGGCCAGAGGTGGGAAAGGCACGTCCGAGGATCGAGCCTGAGGAGTATCCTCGATTTTATTTTGATTGAGTATATCGAGCAAGCAACGACGCATCAGGAAAGTCAAAAACAGTCTTCTTCTATGGCCAAAAGAACTTCCTCGAAATCCTCAACTAGCCACTCCTCGGGCGAACCGCAACTGGCTCTCCTGGAGGTCGACTGGGACAGCGAATCGATAATCCCTGAGGAAATCGAAGCCTTGCTGGCAAAAGCTGACGTACTTCTCCAAACCTATTGGGATTCTTGGCACCGTCGGCCGATCGAACAGTACGTCGCCTGCGACTTCCGGGACGTTTGGCGAGCGATGCAGGCGGTCAAGGCACAAAATCTCCCTGTCGGGAACCTCTTTTGCGAATGGGGCTGCGGCTTTGGAGTCGTCACCGCACTGGCTGGTAAACTCGGTTGGGATGCCGTTGGGATCGAGGCCGAGGAATTCCTCGTCCAACAAGCCGAGCGATTCATCCGAGCTGAAAAAATCCCAGCCGAGATCTGGCACGGAAACTTCCTACCCAGCGGTGCGGAGCGATTGGCCAAGCGACAAGCCAACCATGCTTCGCTGTTTCATCAAATCGAGTCCATTTACCCATCGAAATCGCTTAACGTGGACGACTTTGCAACCATCTTTGCTTACCCGTGGCCCGGTGAGGATTATTTCCTCAAAGATGTCTTCCGTAACTATGCGGCCGACCAAGCCATCCTGGTGATGTTCTTAGGCCCTTACGAAATCGAAATCTATCGCAAGGTCTCGACATAAAAATCGTAACTCAGACGGATTTCCTCGTACACGTACTCAGTGAAACGGTACTCGTACTCGAAGGCTGTTAGAACCCCAGCCAAGCCAATCCATGATCGGGCCGGTCGTTTTGCCTGCAGATCGGTTCGATGGCTTGCACTACTGAACGAGTAGCAACGGTCTTTAGTTAAGGGGGGGATAACCCTGCCGATGGGAAGTCATCGCGAGCGTGTTAGCCTAGCGCTAGCACGCTCATTTTGTTTCCCAAACCTGATCGGTCTTTATGAGGTGATTGAGAATCGTTATGAACTTTCTCATGCATGCGACGATCGCAACCTTCGACGCCTTCTTGTGCGATTTCAGATGGGCGGAGTAAGCCCGAATCGTGATTCATCGGAGCAACTCCTACGGGTTTTGCGATCTGCTCGCGATTGAGTCTGCCTAGTTCAGGTAAGTGCGCAAGCAGCATAGAATAGGGACGTTTCCGATACCTTAGGCAGATTGTAGCCCTAGTACGGTGCATCGCTTGCTCTCATCAGCCGGTTCGCACCAATTGGGATAGATTGTTATTCGCTAGATGTTCTCCATAGACAGACGAACGTCGATCTTGTCGGAATGGTCGATGACGAACGTCACGGGGCCGTCATTGACCAAGGCGACTTGCATGTCGGCCTGGAAAATCCCTCGCTCTACTGGTGCACCCAACCGAGCGACTTGCTCGCAAAACGAATCGTATAGCTTGCGAGCATCCTCGGGATCCGCCGCACGATCAAAGCTTGGCCTACGCCCTTTGCGGCAATCGCCAGCCAAAGTAAACTGCGAGACGACGAGCACCTGGCCCCCTACCTCCATCACCGAACGATTCATCTTGCCCTGATCGTCCTGGAAAGCTCGCAGATGAACCGTCTTTTCGGCCAACCAACGGACCGATTCGACCGCGTCCCCCCGCTCAACTCCTAAGAGCACCAACCAACCCTTCGCGATCTTGCCAACGATAGTTTCGTCGACGGTGACGCTGGCGCTCAGGACTCTTTGCAGGACGACTCGCATGCGGCCTAAGCTGCCTTGGTCTGCTGGACGGGCATCGCGTTGGAAGGTACGGGGATCTGAACGAATGCGGCGCCGGAAGCCTTCGCGGCGAAGATCGTCGATTGCACATGACACAAACGTGGTAGCCATTGCGCAATCGCTTGCCCATTGGCATCGCCACTTTCCCAATTGCCATCGATGATGACCAAGTCGCTTGGCAGGACGCTGTGCACCACGCGCGTCAATGCGTTGGCAGGTTCACCTGGAACCAAATGAGCTTTGACGCCTCTCTCCGAGAGCATCCGATGGGCCGCCTTGAGACTCAGGACATTCTGCCCCATGCCCTCGGTGCTTGCATTCGACTCGAACGGATCGACCGCCGTATAGCGTACGGTCTTGGCTCCCCAAACCGACGCATTGATTGCTAGCAAACGATCGATCCGTGCGCCGGACCCCATCCCGATCTCTAGGACGGAGCTCAGCGGTTTTTCAAGGACATGCAGAAAAAGCGGACGCTCGGAAACCGGCTTGGAAAAGTGTTTCCAGTACAGACGTTGAAGCCAACTGAGTTGTGCCATGGCAACGGATCTCGACAAGTCCAAGGGGAAACGACCGATGTTTGAAGGGTATCGGGAGCCATCGGCAATTTGTCGAGCGTCGAACCAAAAAAATTGATCTGACCGATTTATTTTAACAGTAAAGACTCTGGGCCGGCAACTCTGGGCCGGCAGCAAACCTCTAGAGTTCCGAGGAAGCCTTCAGCGCCGCTGCGGCTTGGTCGTGATCGAACGTGTCGGCGATGATCTTTCCATCCCTGAGCACGATGTTTCGCTTGGCATTCCGAGCCACCGCCAAGTCGTGGGTCACAAGAATCACGGTGAGCTTTCTGGTCTCGTTGAGTTGCTTGAACAATTCGATAACCTCGCGACTGGTGCGAGAGTCGAGGTTCCCGGTCGGTTCGTCGCCCATGAGAATCGATGGCTCGGTCGAAAGGGCCCGTGCGATCGCGACGCGCTGCTGCTGTCCGCCGGACAACTGCCCGGGATGGTGGCCGAGTCGATCTCCGAGTCCGACCAAGCTCAACAGCTCCTTGGCTCGATCCTTGCGCTGCCGACTGGTGAGCCCTTCGCCGTAGAGCATTGGCAATTCTACATTTTCCAAGGCGCTGGTCCGTGCCAGGAGATTGAAGTTTTGAAAAACGAACCCGATTTGCTTATTGCGAATCCTGGCCCGCACGTCTGCGGCCATATTGACGACCTCGATGCCTCCGAGTTTATAGCTGCCTCGAGTGGGTCGGTCCAAACAACCCAAAGTATTCATAAGCGTGGATTTGCCCGACCCGCTCGGACCAATCAATGCGGAGTACTCACCCCGCTGCATTACCAGATCCACTCCATCGAGCGCTCGAACCTCAACCTCTTCGAGCGTGTAAACCTTGGCTACATCCCTGATTTCAATGAGTGGTTGCTCTGTCATGGTTGATCGCTCTAGGTTCATATGGCTTCGGGCCCGCGCTCGGCAGTCCGAATCCGAACACACTCCTCAAGAGGCAGGACGAAAATCTTGCCATCGCCTATCCGCCCTTCTTGCTCGGTTTTGGCCCCTCGCAAAATGGCTTGTAGAGTCGGTTCTACAAATTCCTCGTTGACGGCGATTTGCAGTTGGAGTTTACGCAGCAATTGTATCGAACCATCGTCTGCTCGTTGGGAGTTGCTCTCCCCTTTTTGGCGAGCGTAGCCCAAACAATCCACGACGGTCAGGCGAAAGACCTCGACTTGGCTGAGGGCTTCTTTGATCTGCTCGAGCCGATTCGGTTGGACAATAGCAATGATGAGCTTCACTGATTTCCCAAAACGACCGAAAAGAGTTTTGAAATTCAAGACATCGACCACATTGACCGATTGCGCGGAGATAACTCCAAGCGAATGAATAACGCCCGATCGAGCACTTCGGTCCAATGCGTTGTTCGTGCTTTGTTTCGTACTCAGTCCGCCTCGATCAACGATAATCGCCGCAGTTCAAACAGCCATCGAGTACGAGTACCGTTTCACTGAGTACGAGTACGAGGAAATCCTAGGCGAGGCACGATCAAACAATGAACCGGCGGGGTTGCCACCGGTTCATTCGTATTTCATCGCAGAGCTGATCTAGACAAACAAACGGATTAGAATCCGCCTTGGCCTGCCATACCTGCTCGCACTCCACCAGCGGCAGCCTTGATCACGCCGTCCTGGATGGTGATGCGATTGACTCCACCGCGATCGATGATTTTGCTGTCGTACATGATCATGTCGTCACCGCTGTTGAGCGCGTTGAGCATCCCGTCGATGACAGGATTCGACTCGACGCTCTGAGCGAGGTTGAGCAATTGGGACATGCTCAGACGTCCTCGGATCGGAACACCAGCGACGTTCTTGTTGCCAGCGGCAGCATCCAAAGCAGCCTTGAGCGATGCCTCGGCGTTCTTGCCAACCGACAAGTAAACGGACTTCGGAGCCGTAGCGATCGCGATCTTCACATCGTCGCCCATCAACTTACGCAACTTGTCGTCTGCATCGTAAGGGAGAGGGACCGAGATGTTATGAAGATTGGAACCTTGGTGTTTTCCCGACATGAGCTTGACGGAGATCGGAGCCCCAGCGTTGGTGGCTTCGTTCGCAAGATCTTGAGCCAAAGCTTCTACCTTGGCCCCGTCAGCGAGGGTAAAAGCTGCGATCGCGTTGAGCGCAGGATCGGCGGTGACGTTCAGTGCTGCCTCGACGGCACCTTCACTGCTCGACTCGTTGAGGATCTTGATCAAGCGATCGACGTACTCCTTGACCTTGGCCGAAACAGCCGGGTTGTTGATCTGATCATCGATTTGCTTGTACATCGCCTTCTTGCCTTGATCGATCGAAGCCTGCATTTGGGCAGCATCTTCTGGAGCCAAGAGCGTCATAGTCTTGGCACTGATCATGTTCGAATCACCGATGTAACCGGAGATCTTCGACATCATCGACTTCATGGCTCCGAGCTGCTTGGCCATTTTGGAGCCTTCGACCATCTGGGCGCCAAAGTCGATCGTAATGTTCTTTTCCTTGGGGTGAACACCAAGTCCAAAGACGAAGCGATCTGTGCCAGTGATGGCTTCCTCAAGCGACTTCATCGCTTGTTCGCCTTGCACGCGGTTGGCTTCGATCTCTGCATCGCTCAAATCGCCCGACTGAGCTTCCATGGCTTGCTCAAATCCAGTCCGCATTTGACTGGTCAATAGATCGACCAATTCGTCGGGAATGTTCTGGACGTTGACCTCGAACATCAGGTCGTTCTTGGCCGCCATCGCGTCGATCCTAGCTCCCGGATTCTCCGGGGCCCCTTCGAGCGCGTCCTCGGCTGTCGAGACAAACAACCAATCCTTCTTGAACTGAGCAAACAAAGTGTTTGGACCCAAGTTCATGCTGTAGAGGCCTTCGCCCAAGTCTTCTGCTTCTCCGAAAAGTTCCAAGCCTCCGAGGAATTCGTCCAAGTCGCTGATGGGCAAGGCCAATACACCCATCGGAAGCCCTGCGCTGCTGAGCTTGACGAAGCCACCAATCGGACGCGAGCGGTCCAAGCCGCTAGTGTAACCGTTGACTGCTCCGGTGATCAATCCGCTCTGAGCACCGGCCCCGGAGATCCTCATCAAGTGAGTGACGTCCGGAAGGAGTCGGTCCAGGGGAGCAATCGACAATGTCACCACATCAGTCCCCTCGGAACTGGCGGCCTCAAATCCAGGGATCTCAAGAACCTTGGTATCCTGACCATAGACCGTCTCGGTCGGCATGCACACAAACACACCTGAACCGAGAAAACTCGCTGCGGACAAACCCGCCACTGCCAACCGTCGAAATCTCATAGCCCACAGCTCCTTACACAAATTCAAAAGCAATTTACAAAAAACAAGCGAAGATAATCCCCACAAAGCCCACAGGCTCATTAGCATTCGATGGCCACGCAGATTTCTTGGGAGTTATCCAGAAACGAATTCAAATCCACAGTACCTACTAGCGTTCCCGAAATACAATGCGACCCTTGGTCAAATCATAAGGCGAAAGCTCAACGCGAACCTTGTCCCCCGGAACAATCCGAATGAAGTTCTTGCGAATCTTCCCCGCTACGTGGGCCAGCACTTCGCTACCGGTCTCCAACTGTACCTTGAACCGCGTGTTCGCAAGCGCAGCGGTGACGGTCCCCTCCACTTCAAATGCTTCTTCGTTTTTTGCCATACAGGTTCCGAGAATACGCCCTTTCAAAATTGATCTGGTTCCAAAAGCTCAGGATCCGAAAATGTCCTAGCCGATGCTCTCTGCTGCCAATGATCTTTTGTTATTAAGCTAATTTATAGACGATTCACCCCCTTAGAGTCCACATCCCGATCGAGTCCAATCCCCCTTTTTCTCCAACTTATCAGGCAGCACATCACCATCGCATCCGAAGCAAATCCAAACAATCCGATCATGTCCTTGCCTGAATCCAAACAGTCTTTCTTATATGTGGCTTGCCAACACGGTGCCGCCGCAGGCCTCAAAACGGCTATGTGCGAACCCAACGGTCCGTTTCGACTGGCCTACTCAGCTCGCGGATTCCTGACTCTCAAAAGTCATCTATCGGTCCCCCAATGGTCCAGAGCCCTGCCCGAACACCCCCTGATCCGCTCCCGAGGTGTGGTGCTCGGGAAAGTCGAAGGAACCGAATCGGGCCAAATGCTAAGCCAAGTCCTGGAGTTGACCAAGCAGCTCGACTGGCAAGTCTGCCACGTTTGGCAGAGGGACATGGCCGAACCGGGCTGGAACGGCTTTGAACCCGGTGGCACTCCGCTGGCCTGGCTGGTAGCGCAGCAATTTCAAAACGCTCTGAAAGCGTCCGGCGACTGTGCCTCCCGGCCAATTGTGGCCAACCGACCTGCCTTCGAGTCCGACCCGCTCCCGGTCGACCCGCTCCCGGTTGATCCGACTCCCGTGGACCCCAAGCTCCAGCGGATTCTCGATATCATCATCGACGAGCCGGACCGATGGTGGATCGCTAACAAGACCGCACAGCAATCCTACGACTACTGGCCCGGTGGAGTCCCCGAGTTCCCAATCCCCGACGTGGTCCTATCACGAGCCTACCTGAAAATCGCCGAAGCCTTCGCTTGGGCAAACCTCCAAATTCAACCAGGTGAGAAAATCGTCGAAATCGGCTCAAGCCCCGGCGGTGCTTGCCAATGGCTGCTCGACCAAGGTGCGATTGTCACGGGTATCGACCCAGCAGAAATGGACGAGCGGATTCTCAAACACTCGAACTTCACCCACTGGCAGAGCCGATCGCTGCAACTCAAGCGCAAGCTCTTTCGTCCCTTTCGGATTTTGGTTTGCGATGCAAACGTGGCCCCCAAGTACACGCTCGATACGGTCGAGAACATTGTGCTCTACCCGACGATCAACCTTCGCGCTCTGGTGCTGACGATCAAGCTTCCCGAATGGGAAACCACGGCCTGGATTCCTGAGTACCTCGAGCGAGTCCGCTCATGGGGTTATGCCGATGTCCAGGCGCGGCAACTGGCCCACAACCGACGCGAAGTGTGCGTCGTGGCAAAGAACAAACTGGCGATGATTCCTCAGGCATGAATTCTCCAAGAAGATTCACCCGTTGAGCGTGCACTGCGCCTCCGGCTTGCGATTCGATCAAGCATAATACGTTCGTTGAACGGAACTAGGCTTCAAGATCGGACAAGGCAACCATGCGAACGACGAACCCAATCGCTAGATCATCTGCTCGTAAGAGCATCTCAGGCATCCTCTCGAGTATCCCCTCGGGCTTGTTTTGGCTGGCTCTAATCTACATGCTTGTGCAAGCCTTTCCAGAGCAGTCCAGCATTGCCAAATCCAGTCTCGAAGGATCAACAACAGCCTCTGCGCCAATTCTCATCGCCCATCGCGGTGCGAGCGGATACATCGTCGAACACTCCGAAGGGGCCAAGGTCCTGGCGCATGCTCAGGGTGCCGACTACATCGAACAAGATGTGGTACTCACCAAGGACCTTCAGTTCATCGTCACGCACGACATCACCATGGAGGAGACCACCGATGTCGAGAAGATCTATCCGGATCGGCATCGCAACGATGGCAAATGGTACTTTGCCGACTTCACTTGGGAGGAGATCCAAAAACTAACGTTGCACGAGCGCACACGCAAGGACAACCAGCAGCAAGCCTTTGCGGATCGTTTCCCAGGTGGCTTTGGCCAGCGGGTCTTAAGGCTCGAAGATGAGATCCGACTCCTGCAAGGTCTCGACCAGACCACGGGTCGCAAAACCGGCCTGTATATCGAACTCAAAGGTCCAGGGTTCCATCGCAAACAATTTTCGGTATCCATGGGTGGAGAACTGCTCAAACTGCTCAAGAAGTTCGATCTCGACGATGCCGACGACCGATGCTACCTGCAGTGCTTTGAACTCGACGAACTAGAGAGCTTGCACAAAGAACATGCTTGCAAGCTACCGATGGTCTATCTGATCGGCAGACCCATCGAACTTGAGCGACTCGGAGAGCTCAAGTCCTTTATCTCAGGCTTGGGCCCCTCGCTCGAACTTTTAGCAACCCAAGCCGCTGACGGTTCGGTCCAAAGCACCGGCTTGGTCGAAGCCGCCCACGAAGCCGGTCTGCTGGTCCACCCTTATACGGTGCGCAAAGAAGCCCAACCGAGATGGTCTAAGTCTCTCGATCAAACCCATCGCGTGCTGTTGGACCAATTGAAAGTCGATGGATTCTTCACCGACTTCCCAGATACCGGACGCCAAGCGATCGATGCGATGAATCGATCGACTCGGTGAAATCTTGACTCGGTGAAATCTTCAAACGCTCAATACTTATCTCGAATGAGCCAAGCAAGCTTTGGTCGGTTCCTCGTCGAGTCGACTTGAGCGCTCGTCCAAGCTTTGCGAAACGCCACGATTCGTGCTATTTGGGAGTGATCTCGATCGAGTGGACAACAGGCCCAGGCATCAGCGCCGAAGCCTTGCCATTGGCCCAATC
>Ga0136644_10001755_pt1 | contig 17026 bp, 16 predicted proteins | sample C_130820_EF_Meta_FD_94780 | JGI IMG/M metagenome (GOLD analysis project Ga0136644, IMG submission 94780) | Freshwater microbial communities from Lake Croche, Canada to study carbon cycling - C_130820_EF_MetaG (v2) (version 2) | ecosystem: Environmental > Aquatic > Freshwater > Lake | place... | reverse complement strand
TCTTGGTAGGCAATAAAACCTTCACTGGCCAAATAAGTTTCTATATAAGTGATGGGCTTTCCCAACAACTTCTCAAATCCCTTTTTATAAGGTTCAAAGCTCACCCCCCCGTGTACAAAAAATGCCAGATTTGGCCACATATCATGGATAGTATTGAGTTTATAACGCTCAATGACCATTTCCATGCACATTTGAATCCAAGCGGGAACCCCAACCAAAAAACTAATATCCCAATCAGGTGCTTTATCAACAATCTCTTCTAGCTTTTTGTTCCAGTCTTTTTCCTTAGCAATCTTCTTACCTGGTTTGTAAAAAGGTTGAAACCAGAAAGGTGATTTTTTCTGGGTAATGCCACTCAAATCACCAGAATAATAACCGGGTCCTTTTTCCAAATCTGTACTTCCTCCCAAGGTTAACCACCCTCTTCCCAAAGCTCCAAGCGGAATGTCTTCATAATTGCGCAAAGTGAGCAAATGTTTAATCATGGCCAACTTGTTACCACGGAGTAGGTCATTGGTAATGGGCAGGAACTTACTAGCAGATTCACTGGTACCACTACTTAGGGCATAATATTTGATTTTTCCAGGCCAACAGATGTCTGACTTTCCTTCTAAGGTCTTATGCCACCAATCTTTGTAAATTTTATTATAATTATAAGTAGGAACCAGTTCCTGAAATTTCTTTCCCGGGTGCTTACTCAAGAGAATATCGTCAAAACGAAAGGTTTGGCCAAATTCCGTGAACCTTGCTTTCCGTAGCATCTTTCGCAACACCTTTAATTGCTGCCTCCTGGGATTATTCTGGGGCAGGCGCAAGACCTTGAGAATGGAATTTGGGAGCTTAATATCAAGAATAGCCATCGTTAGAAACCGTTTTGCTAAAGAAATACGAAGCTAAAGCAAATGGATTAAAAAACATGATGGGGGCTACATTAAGCGGGCTTGAAAAAAGTTAAGTGGAGGAACACTGTTTTGGAACCATGGCTCTTCCACTAGTTTCTTTAGAATCACTACCAATGATGGAACCGCTTCCTGATGCGTGAAACAGCAATTCGCCTTTAAAACCGGAAAAATTTTCCGATAATGCAATGATCTGTTTCCAATTCAGTCCTCCGCCTTCACAAAAAAGAATTGCTTGATGCGCCTGGTTTTTCAAAAGGATTTGCTTGTCTTCTGGTAGGTAAGATACGGCATTGATGGCTGGAACCTTATTATTGTTTAAGATGGATACCGCACTAAAACCCAGCCCCTCAGTAGCTACCAAGGCAATATTTCTAAGTTGGTACTTTTTATTGGTATGAAATATTGCTTTTAAAGGCGCTATCAAAAGTCTGTTGATTAGGCTAACCACAGCCCTTATTACAATGGCCATTTGAATAAAAAAGGAGAACAGTCCAGCTCTTTTACCATGATAGTTCTTTTGTACAAAAAGCAGCATGGCATTGTAAAATAACAGTACATAGTTCAAACTATTCTTTCTAGTGCTTTCACCTTTGAAGTGAATAATGGAAGATCCCGCAAAATAATAATTCTGAAAACCCGCTTTTTGTATCCGATAACTTAGGTCAATATCTTCTCCATACATGAAAAATCGCTCGTCAAAACTGCCCACTTGGTCCAAAACTGCTTTGGGGAGAAGCATAAACGCCCCAGCAAGTACGTCTACTTGGTGATTTTGGTATTGGTTTAATTGCCCTAAGGAATAGCGGTTAAAAATAGCAGAACAAGGAAAAAGGGCTGATAATCCCGTGAGTTTGTATAGAGCCGATACGGGCGATGGGAAAGCCCGCTTACTTTCTGGTAGAAATTTGCCTGAACCGTCTAGCATTCTGATACCCATGGCACCAGGAGATGGTTGACCATGCATAAAATCTAAACAAAGCCTAAAACAGTCTTCGGCCACCAAGGTATCGGGGTTGAGAAACAAGACATATCGCCCCCGGCAATAAGCCAATGCCTGATTATTGGCCTTGGCATAACCTGTGTTTTCTTGATTTTGTAAAAAATGCACCCAAGGAAACAAGGGTTGTAAATAGGATAAACTGCCGTCATTACTCGCGTTGTCTATTACCCAAACCTCAGCTTCTAGTCCATGAATAGCCTTTGAAACGCTGCACAGACACTGTTCCAGAAAGAACCGGACATTGTAATTGATTATGATGATGGATAATTCCAAGGTAGATTATTAACCACGAATTAAACCAAAAACTCCGGTATAGCAATTGAATGCATTGCTAATACATTTCTGAATCAAACAAAACGGGGGTACTTTTGCCCCATGATCAAACAAACGCTAATTAAGGCGGCTGAAGCTGGAGCCGCTGTAATGCAAAGTTATTTCAACGGCAGTTTTCAGATTTCCAATAAGGAAGGAATGAATAACCTAGTAACAGAAGCTGACCATGCTTCTGAGAAAGCCATTTTTGACATCATCAAAGCCGACTTTCAAGACCATTATATTTTAAGTGAGGAGGCGGGAGAAATTATACAAGACAGTACGTTTAAGTGGATCATTGATCCCATTGATGGTACGGTTAATTTTGCCAATGGCATACCCATTTGCTGCGTGAGTATTGGAGTGGAGCAGGACGGAAAAATGATTATGGGAGCGGTGTACAATCCTTTTATGAATGAATTCTTTTTTGCCCAAAAAGGATATGGTGCTACGCTTAATAATAAAATTATACAGGTTAGTAATAAAACAGAAGTAATCAAGAGCAGCATGGTTACGGGTTTTCCCTATACTTATTTGGATAGCCCCAATGGTCCTTTGCAAGTGTTTGAAAAACTAATTAGAAAAGGCGTGCCAGTTAGAAGATTGGGCAGCGCTGCTATAGACCTTTGTTGGGTGGCTGCTGGCCGATTTGACGGATTTTATGAACACAAACTAAATGCTTGGGATAGTGCAGCTGGATACTTGATAGTTGAAGAAGCGGGTGGTAAAGTAACCGATTTTAAAGGGGAACATTATTCACCCTATCAGCCACATATCATTGCAACCAATGGATTGATACATGATGAATTGGTAGCCATAGTAAATGGTGGTCCAGTAAATGGATAATTGTATATAAATAAATACGCATGGAAGAAAGAACAGAAATAGCCGAATTAGGCGAGTTTGGATTGATAGAACACCTAACCAAAAATTTTGAAATTCAAAATGTGAGTACGGTCTTGGGGGTGGGTGATGACGCCGCTGTGATTGACCATTTTGGCAAGCAGACCGTGGTTACCACAGACCTATTGTTAGAAGGGATTCATTTTGATTTAATGTATACCCCACTCAAACATTTGGGGTACAAATCCGTGATGGTAAACCTAAGTGATATCTATGCCATGAATGCGCAACCCACACAGATTACGGTGAGCATTGGCATTAGCAATAGGGTTAGCATGGAAGCATTGAATGAATTCTATGAAGGCATATATTTGGCTTGTGAAAAGCATGGTGTTGATTTAATTGGCGGAGATACTTCTACTTCACAAAAAGGATTTATTATTAGCATCACAGCAATAGGAGAAGTGACTCCCGATAAATTTGTCAAAAGAAGTACAGCCCAGAAGGGCGATCTAATCTGCGTTTCAGGCGATTTGGGAGGTGCATTTTTAGGCCTCACATTAATGGAACGCGAAAAGAAAATCTATCTGGAGAATCCAAAAATACAACCCGATTTAGAAAACGAATCTTATATAGTAGGAAGGTTGTTGAAACCAGAAGCGCGTAAAGACATCATTGAATTTTTTGAAAAAAACGAGATTGCTCCAACATCAATGATGGACGTGAGTGATGGAGTAAGCAGTGAAGTCATGCATCTTTGTAAACAAAGCAATCTGGGTTGTAGAATCTATGAAGAAAAATTACCCATCCATGATGAGAGCCGCAAAGCTGCTTATAAATTTGGTCTTGATCCTACGGTTTGTGCATTGAATGGTGGAGAAGATTATGAACTCATCTTTACGCTGAAACAAGAAGATCACGAGAAGATCACTTTTAATGAAGAGATTAGCGTGATTGGTTACATGACAGATCTAGAAGAAGGTTGCAAACTTTTGACCAAAGGTGGCAATACATTTAATATTACTGCACAAGGCTGGAATGCCTTTCAACAATAATTGATAAGCATGCAAAAAACAAGACATTGCTGGTTGTTTTGCATGCTTATTTTTTTAATGTCCTGTAGAACATCGCGCCAGAGCGCCTATTCTCCGCTAAACAAAATGCCTCCTGAAATTTTGCAAGAAGACGTAGCCCTTTTGCAAAAAATTTTGGAAGCCAATCATCCCAGTTTGTATTGGTACACAAGCAAAGACAGCATGGACTTGTATTTTAAACAGTCGCGTGAAAGCATTACCGATTCCTTAAACGAGCTCCAATTTAAAAATCATGTAGCCCTATTGATTGCAAAGATTCATTGTGGTCATACAACCGTGCGTTTTCCCAAAGACTATAGAAAAGAAGCCCCAAAATTTCAGTTCCCAGCTTTTCCTTTATCCATCAAAACTTGGGGAGATAGCATGGTGGTCTTGGGTGGTAGTTTTCCGCAAAAAGCAGTGAGCAAAAGGGGCACCATTATTACAGGTATCAATGGGAAGACCAACAAGCAAATCCTGGATAGCATTTTTCCTTATATCAGTATTGATGGATACGCCAATAATTATCGCAGCCAATTGGTGAGCAACCAATTTGGGGCTTGGTACAAAACCATTTTTGGACTAGACAGTCAGTACTTGGTACACTATATAGATAGCACAGGAATGGCTAAAGTAGATACATTGGCTAATTTTTATCCTAGTCTTAGACCGGGCAAAAGACCCATACCAAACGATAGTTTGGCTGGCGCTGTTGTAAGACCTAGCCGAAAACAAATTAGAGCAGCCAATCAATTTAACCAACGCAGTTTGCAAATTGATACCAGCATCAACACGGCCTATCTGCGTATTACCAGTTTCTCGGCTCCTGGTATGCGTAAGTTTTTCAAACAGTCATTTAAAATCATTCAAGAAAAACAGATTCCGCGCTTAGTCATTGACCTAAGAGAGAATGGGGGTGGCCACATTGTCAACAGCATTCGCTTAACCGAATATTTAGCTAAAAAACCCTTTAAAGTGGCAGACTCTGTTGTGGCCATTAGTAGAAAATTTGAATATGGTTCGCACATTAAACAGTCTTGGCTCTATTGGTTTCCCATGAATTTTTCGGCTCAAAAAATGAGCGATGGACAAATTCATTATCGCCGTTATGAGACTAAGTATTATGAACCCAATCAGCACTTAAGGTTTGACGGAGACATTTATATTGTACAAGGTGGATTGAGTTTTAGTGCGGCCACCATGTTTGCAGGAAACCTAAAAGGTCAGTCTAATGTGACCATTGTTGGTGAAGAATCTGGTGGAGGCTATTATGGCAATTCAGCGGTGCATCTTCCTACCATTGTTTTGCCAAATACGGGTTTGCAAATTAGTCTGCCCATGTACCGAATGGTGCTGGCGGGAAATAGACCCAAGGGTAAGGGTGTGCAGCCAGATCTATTTGTTGGGCCCAGCTCAGAAGCCATCCGAAAGGGACAGGATCTAAAACTACTTCAGATTAGAAAAATAATTCAGTCTGCCAAAAATCCTAATTAGGTGTGATCACGGCTTCTACTTGAAGGGACTCGTTTAAGCAAACCAGGTTTGCAGGTAAACCAGTTTCAATCATTCCCAAACTGCTTTCACCAATGGCTTTTGCAGGAGTGGTACTCACCATGCGCAAAGCGTCTTCTAAAGGAACACCCACTTCTTTGACCAAGTTTTGTAAGCACTTCAGCATGGTAAGAGCAGAGCCGGAAAGAATGCCATTGGATTCGTATTTGTCTCCTACCAAATGGTGCGGATAGGCTCCGGTAGTGGTTTCAGCAACGGCATCAGTAATTGCAAATAGTCTTTGTCCCATTTGTTTCCATGCAATTTTGAGTGCAGCAAAATCTACATGGTATCCATCGGGCACCATACTGGACAAAACGGTAGGGTGATTAAACACAGCACCCACCAAACCGGGTGCGCGGTGTTGCAAGGGACTCATGGCATTAAACAAATGCGTGACTGTTCCAATTCCCTTGTTAAAAGCAGTGGTGGCTTCTTCATAGGTAGCATTGCTATGACCCGCAGAAACGGTTATACCAGCTGCTTGAATCAAGGCTACAATGCCAGGAGCCAGTACTTCAGGAGCCACGGTAATGATCTTGATCACGTCCTTACCATATTCCAAAAGATCCGATACTTCTTGTTCTGAAGGTGAATGTATAAAAGATTCAATATGTGCACCTTTCTTGAGTGGATTTAACCAGGGTCCTTCTACATGCAAACCCAGACAACCCTTTCCACTCTTTGCCCAATAATCCCTTATAGCATCAATGCATTGGTGAAAGACCTTGGTATCATTGGTGGCAACAGTAGCTATAAAATTGGGTGCCCCACCCTTGCTGCAATAATCATATAACCTAAACAGTGAATCAGCTTCGGGATAAACCGACAACAATTTATTATCGGCACCATAAATTTGAATGTCTAAAAATGCTGGCGCGATGATTTTGTAAATGGGTCCTGCATTCTCTGGCAATCCTTCATTGGGAAGAATGGCCACCACTTTACCAGCTTCCACTTGAACAGCGTGGTTGATCAGGCACTGATGACCTGTAAATAATTGTTTGGCTAAATAGAATTTAGGCATCTGGATTATTTTGTAATAGTTGAAAAGGATCCGCGTCTTTCCAGAAAGGAAATTTTGTTCTAATATCTTCTAAAACCAATTTGTCTAAGGCAAGGGTATGGGTATCTACTTCATTTGCCTTGGTATATAAGACCTGACCCAATGGATCAACCACCATACTGTCTCCGCTATGGTTGATGCCATTACCATCTTCACCTACGCGGTTTACAGCAATCACATAACATTGGTTTTCTATGGCACGGGCAATAAGCAAAGATTTCCAAGCATGGCTTCTACGCTCGGGCCAATTGGCAACATAAACCAATACATCGTATTCTGGTTGATCCGTGCTTTGTTGTCTTGCCCAAACAGGGAATCTTAGGTCATAACAAATTTGTAGGTTGATTTTCCAGCCATTCACACTAGCAATCAGTCTTTTGTTTCCGTGGTTATATTGTTGGTCTTCTCCCGCAAAAGCAAAGCGATGTCTTTTGTCATAATGGCCATGTGTTCCATTGGGCAACATCCAGATTAAACGATTATAAAATTGTCCTGCTTCTTCAATAATCAATGAGCCCGTAAGAATGATTTTGTGTTTGATGGCAACAGATTGCATCCATAGTACAGATGGTCCTCCCATGGTTTCAGCCAGTTTTCCTGGTTGCATGCTAAACCCGGTTGAGAACATTTCTGGGAGCACCACCAATTGGGTGGGTTGACCAATAGCCTGAATCTGTTGCTCCAATAGGTGCAAATTGGCGTGCTTGTCTTCCCAGTGCAGGTTAGCTTGCACCAAAGTGACCAATAGTTGAGACATATTCTTGAATTACTGTCTACAATATTACTAAAACCGACAGTTGATTTGTAAGGAAAGATATTGTTGGGTGCCTACCTGTGATTTTGTTTCTTTGGATTGGTACACCCAAGCTGCTTTAAAGCTGATGGCTTTTTTGGCATAACATATACCAATGCTTTGCTGAAAGACCCAGGGTAAAGGGTTGGCAAGAATAGCATTTCCGGGAGGAGCATTTTTAACACCCTGCAATGTGGCATTATATTGTTGCCAGTTCCATTCGGGTTGGGCAAAAAGAAACCATTCTTTTTCCTGTTCAAATTTGCCATCTTCATTTGTTACTCTAGCATTCCACAATGCGGAATGTTGGTTTTTTTCAAAAACGCCCAAAGCAAACATCGCGCCAGCACCTGCGTTTACAAAAGCGTTGCCCCAATTGGCTTTAATTAATGGAATGGCCTTAAACTTTTGAGAGGGTTGCCAAGAAATAGGTGCAAAGACTAACCCTAAGTTGGCTGTGATGGCGTTATTTACTTGGTAATCCCAACCTTGAAATTTTTTGTATTTGAAGAAGCTATGGTAACTGTTTTGTAAGGATTCCCCTCCGGATTCTTTGCCTACCATACCCAGACTGGCAGACCAACTAAGAAAACCATTGTTTTTTAAAAAACGGGTTTCTTGAAACTTTAAAAATAGGTAACCACAATAAGGTCTATCAACTCCCTTGATGGGAATGATTTCTCTGTTTACTGGGGTAAAAATCTTTTGCCCAATTTCTAGGCTGTGGATCTTTTTGTTTTGTTTGCTTTTAGCGGCCCTAGTATATTGTAGCATAAAGCCATTGGTATAATAGGCATCGTGGTATTGGAGCAGAAAGGCGTCGTTCTCGGTGGTAAATGACAATTCATTGCGCTGAGCGGATCCTTGTTTTGGCAGACATAATATAGCAATGAATAGAGCCAATAGCAAAAAGCAGCGCATTAGGGAAATTTTCTTCAAGTTACAATTAATCCTCATTAGAAGACCTGATCTTGGCAATGGCGCGCTGAATCAGGTTGAGTTCAAACCCTCTTTGTAATAGAAAACCAGTGGTCTTAGCCACTCTATTGAGGTATTGTTCTTTTTTTAAAAGTTCCCATTTGCCCGCCGCTAGTTTGGCCAAACAATCCAGATAGGCCCCTTCTTCTATCTCTTTCATGGCTTTTCGAATATTATACGTGCTGACTCTTTTCTGCTTCAACGCCGCTTCAATCTTGATCCTTCCCCATTTTTTCTGTCTAAAATGGCCACCCACAAACTGCTGTGCGAAACGTTCTTCGTTCAAATAATTCTCTTCAATCAGTGTGGATAGGATTTTTTCTACGTCTGTTTTGTACAAACCCATACCATAGAGTTTGTCCTTGGTATCGGCATGACTTCGCTCTTGATAGGCACAATATTGCCTGATTTTTTGTAATGCCTGTTCTGGACCCAAATTGATACGCATTAAAATAGTTTGACGTTGGTATTTAGAACATTATATTTGTAAGTGCCTCCCTTCCGTTAGTTACGTTTGCAATCTAAACCAATAACGCAAGTATTATGAGTGATGTTCGCCACAATGTTTGTTTGATTGACGATGATAAAATTTATCAGTTCACCGCTAAAATGATTTTAGAGGCTACTGGACTGACGCAGAGTATCAAAATTTTTTTTAACGGGCAGGAAGCTATTAATTACCTAATCAATCCTGAAAACCATATTCCTGAAAACCTTCCTGATGTAATTTTCCTTGATATTAATATGCCCGTAATGAACGGGTGGGAGTTTTTAGAGGTATTTTCGCTCTTTTACAAGGAACTTCCCAAGCGGATTATAGTCTATATGGTTAGTTCTTCGGTAGATGAAAGCGATATTCAGAAGTCCAAAACCTATGAACCCGTTACGGATTATGTGATCAAACCCATTAACAAGATCAAGTACCGAGAACTACTTTCTGAACTGGTAAATTAGGTTTTCATTCTATATCAATCCACAAGTCATTCACATTACGTTAAATCTGTTGACAATCACCCATTTCTAATGGTGGAATATTAACATTTTACAGTAGGTTTGTTGTCAACCTAAATTCTGCAGAATGAAATTCATTGTTTCTTCCTCTTCCCTGTTAAAACACCTGCAGCAGATCAGCGGTGTTATCAATGCCAATACGGTATTGCCCATACTGGAAGACTTCCTTTTTGAAATTGAAGACAAAAAATTGAATGTGGTGGCCACCGATCTTGAGACCGTGATGCGCGTGCAGATGGACGTGGAAAGCAAGGCCAATGGAAAAGTGTGTATCCCGGCAAAGATTTTGATGGATACCCTTAAGAATATTGCTGAACAACCGCTCACTTTCAATATTGACAAAAATTTTTCGGTTGAGATTACCAGCGATAATGGAAAGTACAAAGTGATGGGTGAGAATCCAGACAATTTTCCAAAAGAGCCTGCTGCTGATGATACCACTGGTTTCAATATGTCAAGCAGTGCCTTGTTAACTGCCATCAACAAAACATTGTTTGCAGTGAGTAGTGATGATCTAAGACCTGCCATGACTGGCGTCTTTTTTGAACTCACCAAAGACGGGGTTCAGTTTGTAGCAACAGACGCACACCGTTTGGTACGCTACAAACGCACTGATACCAAGGCCAGCAAAGTAGATAGCTTTATTGTTCCAAAGAAGCCATTGAACTTATTGAAAAACGCTTTGCCTGATAACGAAGACGAACTAACCGTGAGCTATAATGGCAACCATTTATTTGTGCAACATGGTTCTACACAAATGATTTGCCGCTTAATTGACGCACGTTTCCCAGATTATAAAGTAGTGATCCCAACCGATAATCCCTACAAACTGATTGTGAGCAAGGCCGATTTTCAAGGTGCCCTGCGTAGGGTAAACGTGTTCTCAAACAAGAGCACCAACCAAGTTGCTTTGAATATCAGCGGAAGCGAATTGCAATTAGCCGCTCAGGATGTAGACTTTAGTTTTGAAGGTAACGAACGCATGAATTGCCAATATGATGGGGAAGACCTACAGATTGCTTTCAATGCCAAATTCCTCATTGAAATGCTCAACGCAGCAGACACTGATGACGTGAAGATGGAATTATCTACTCCTACCAAAGCTGGTCTGATTAAGCCTACCGAACAAGCAGAAGGTGAAGACCTACTCATGTTGGTGATGCCATTGATGTTGAATAACTAAGCTTTTACTAAATAGATTATACGGCTGTCTCGTTTGAGTCAGCCTTTTTTATGTAATCAATTGATTCAACAAGCCAATTTTGAAACTTGATTTGTTTGTATATTGAAGCCTAATCACTTGCAACCATGATAGAAAGCATAGTTCACTATTTTGAGACCATTCCCAGTTTGCATAGGGCCTTAATCTTGGCAGGTGGGATTAGTTTTTTCTGGATTATTGAGGGGGCGGTACCCTTGTTTAAGTTTCAGTATAAAAAATGGCGTCACGCGGGTCTGAATCTCTTTTTTACCTTTACTTCCATTGTGATCAATTTTGCATTTGCTTTAGTATTGGTTAAAGCAAGTGATTGGGTGGTTGGGAAAAGATATGGATTGATGCAGCTCATGGAAATGCCTGTCTGGTTATTCATGATTTTGGGCTTATTGCTAATGGATTTGATTGGAGCCTACCTGATTCATTTTATTGAACACAAAGTAAAATGGATGTGGAAATTCCATATGGTGCACCACGCAGATACCCATGTAGATACCACAACAGCCAACAGACATCACCCAGGTGAAAGCGTGTTCCGCGCGGTTTTTGCGGTATTGGCAACCGTTATCTGCGGCGCCCCCATGTGGTTGGTCATGTTGTATCAAAGTATGAGTGCCGTACTCTCTCAGTTTAACCACGCCAATATTCGTTTGCCACAGTGGTTAGACAATGCCGTAAGTTGGGTGATTATCTCTCCCAATATGCACAAAGTGCACCACCATTTTGAAAGACCACAAACCGATAGCAATTATGGCAATATCTTTTCTATTTGGGATAGACTCTTTCAAACCTATAACTATACACCCATTGACCAAGTTAAATACGGGTTGGATGTATTAGACAATAGTAAAGATGAGAACCTGGGATTTCAGTTAAACATTCCTTTTGATGGGAAAGTGAAGACAGATTATTGAGCCGATAGCTGTTTCTTTGCTAAAACCTTGTTCATGAAAATCGCCGCTTTTATTCCCGCCAGATATGCAGCCACGCGTTTTCCAGCCAAGCTCATGCAGCCCCTGGGAGACAAAACAGTGATTAGGCATACTTATGACAATACTTTGGCAACGGGTTTGTTTGATGATGTGTATGTGGTAACAGACAGCGAAATCATTTATAGAGAGATCACGGGCAATGGCGGAAAAGCTATCATGAGCAAGCGTGAACACGAAAGCGGAAGCGATAGAATAGCAGAAGCAGCAGCTGGCCTTGACATTGATATTATTGTAAACGTGCAGGGCGACGAACCCTTTGTACAACGCCAACCCCTTGAAAAATTATTGGATGTATTTCAGGGTACAGAAGGTGAAAAAGTACATGTGGCTTCCTTGATGCAAGTCTTGAAAGACCAGAATAATATTGAAGACAGTAACTATGTAAAAGTGGCCGTGGATAGAAATATGAATTCCTTATTTTTCTCTCGCAGCGTAATCCCTTATCCTCGTAATCAAGAATTAGCCATTACTTATTACGAACATATTGGTGTCTATGCTTTTCGTAAGGAGGCACTCATGCAATTTACCAATTGGCCCATGACGCCATTGGAAGCCGCAGAAAAAATTGAATGCCTCCGCTACTTAGAATATGGGATTCCTTTAAAGATGGTGGTCACCGAATACATGGGTGTAGAAATTGATACACCTGAAGACTTGATTAAAGCCACAAGTCTTTTAAACAAATCTTAGATTTTCACAACAATCGTTTGAAAGGGAATGCATTAGGTAAATGTGTCAAGCATTGCTTATCTTACTGTTCCAAGAACGATTGCATATGAACAACAACAAACTCCTGCGCTGGTCCATTGTGGTAGCGTTAGCTGGATTTATCTTTGGTTTTGACACCGTTGTAATATCCGGAGCCAATCAACCCATCAAAGAACTCTGGCATACCAGCCCCCTGTTTCATGGTTTCTTTATCATGTCAATGGCCCTTTGGGGAACGGTGGTTGGTGCATTGTTTGGAGGTATACCCACTGAGAAATATGGTAGAAAAAAAGTATTACTCTGGGTGGGTATTTTATTTGCTATTTCTGCTTTTGGATCGGCACTAGCCAATGATCCTTATTTGTTTTCCTTTTTCCGTTTTATAGGTGGCGTAGGTATAGGTGTGTCTTCAGTAGTGGCTCCTATTTATATTTCAGAAATCTCTACACCCAAGACTAGGGGCACACTTGGTGCTTTGTACCAATTCAATATTGTTTTCGGAATTTTGATTGCCTTTCTCTCTAATTATTTTTTACAAGGTGTAGGCGGGGAAGATGACTGGCGTTGGATGTTGGGTGTACTAGCTGTTCCATCCATGATCTATACAGCATTGGTGTTTGGGATTTCTGAAAGCCCGCGTTGGTTGATCTCTCACAAGAATGATTTACCTGCTGCAAAAGCCGTGTTACAAGAAATTGGTGTGGAAGATATTGAAGGAGAAGTAGCTAGTATTATGATGGCAAACCAAACCGATGGTGGTATTGGAAAAGCGTCAGACTTCTTTAGTAGTAAACACAAGAAAGTGATTTACCTAGCATTTATGATTGCCTTTTTTAATCAGGTCTCGGGCATCAATTTTATTCTCTACTATGCACCAGAGATTTTAGAAAAAGCAGGACTAGCTGCAAAAGAATCTTTATTTAATTCTATTGCCATTGGCGGCACCAATCTGGTCTTCACTTTTGTGGGTCTTTACTTGATTGATAAATTGGGTAGAAAAACCTTATTGCTAATTGGATCACTAGGATATATTTTCAGTTTGAGTATGGTGGCATATGCATTTTATGCAGGTACGGGTCCTGTGTTTTTGATGAGCTTTCTCTTGCTCTTTATTGCTGCGCATGCAGTTGGACAAGGTGCGGTGATTTGGGTATTCATCTCAGAAATATTTCCCAATAAAATTCGCAGTACGGGTCAAAGTTTTGGCGCCAGTATACACTGGGTATTTGCGGCATTGATTACACTGATTACTCCTGTATTCTTGGATAGCGAGAATGGTATTTTCAAAGACAATCCCTGGCCCATTTTTGCATTTTTTGCAGGCATGATGGTACTGCAATTAATATGGGTTTTGACCAGTATGCCAGAAACCAAGGGTGTGAGTTTAGAAGATTTAGAAAAACAATTGCAATGAAAATTAGCGCAAGTATCCTAGCAATAAGCATCGCGCTAAGCGCAACTGCACAGACAAAACTGTTTCAAGAACCTTATAGACCGCAGTATCATTTTTCACCACCGGTGAATTGGACCAATGACCCCAATGGTTTGGTCTATCATCAGGGAACCTATCATTTGTTTTATCAGTTAAATCCCTTTGGTAATGAGTGGGGGCATATGACTTGGGCACACGCCACTAGCAAGGATCTCCTACATTGGAAACAAGCACCCATTGCACTCAAGGAAGAAAATGGTATCATGATGTTTTCGGGTTCTGCGGTTTGGGACAAAGACAATAGTAGTGGTTTTGGAAAGGGATCATCACCACTTGTGGCTATTTATACGGGTCATACTGATACACTTCAGACACAGAACCTGGCCTATAGTAATGACGGTGGAACCAGTTGGAAAAAATATGCGGGTAATCCGGTGTTAGACCTGCACAAAAAAGACTTTAGAGACCCCAATGTGTTTTGGTATGCGCCAACCAAGAACTGGGTCATGGCTGTATCCCAACCCAATGAGCACCAGATTTCTTTTTATGGATCCAAGAATTTAAAAGACTGGAAACACTTGAGCAATTTTGGCCCTGCGGGCGATACCAGTGCTGTATGGGAATGCCCTGACCTAATGCCATTGCCCGTGTTGGGAACCAATGGAAAAACCAAGTGGGTACTCTATACTTCTCAGAACAGCACCATGCAATATTTTGTGGGTGAGTTTGATGGCCAACAATTTTTATGTGATAATCCATCTGGTCCCATTCTCAAACAGGATCATGGATTGGATTATTATGCAGCCGTGGCTTATCATCAAACCGCTAATAAAGATTTAGTAAGTATTGGATGGGTAAATAGTTGGAACTATGCCAATGCCATTCCTACCAAACCCTGGAAAGGCGCCATGTCTATCCCCAGAAAATTGGCTTTGAAAAAAATGGGCGATGAATATCTGTTGGTACAAACACCCATTGATGCAGTCAAAGTTTTAAGACAAAAACTACAAACAATACCAACTAAATCTTTGCAAAATACAGAAACGCTTGTACTCAAAGGCAGCAGTTATGAATTGCAATTCCAATTGATACCAGGAGCGCAAACTCAATCTGGGATTAGATTAGCTGTTGGTGCTGAGCGATATTTGGAATTGGGTTATGATGCAACAAAACAGGTTCTTTACCTTGACCGTTCTAAAACACCATCCGGGTTTAATGCGCGCTATGCACAACTTTCTCATGCAGAAGCAGCCCTACCCAATACTGGAAAAATTGACCTACGCATTTTTCTTGACGCCAGCATTCTAGAAGTCTATGCTGCAGATGGTACGGTGGTGATGACTGCACAACTCTTTCCCGAACTCGGCGATACTGGGATCCAACTATTTAGCAATGGCGGGATCAGCAAATTTGAAGGGATTCAGTTTTGGAAGATGGGGTCTGTTCACTAATTATTAATGATTGTAAAATATTGTTTAGCCCTCTCAGCTAATTTTAAAAGAGGATCCAGATCATTTTTGGGAAGATCCATTAATTCAAAAGAAATAATCATTTGATTAGATATGGCATTTTCTTTTAAATCCTTTTCATCAATCAAATAGATCATTTTTAATTTTTGAAGTTTTCTATTGATTTGGGCCTGCTTTTCTTTTTTAAAATTCAAACCGTATTCTATATCATGAAATTTTGAATTATAGTATAAGATAGTAGAATCTGGATACTTATATTTTTCAACCGATTTGCTTAAATAAGTTTCAATCAAATCATACTCCTTTGTAGAGTCTTTTAAAAAAGTATAGTTCTCAATTATCATGGAACTATCTGAAGTAAATTGAGGTAATCGCTGAGTTAAAAAACTATCTAGGAACAACTTATTTTGAAAGTCACCTTCAATAACCTCACATCCTAGACCGCTTATTTTATTAAATGCAAAATATCTGTATAAAAGCTTTTCTTCTTTTTTCCTTTCATTAGATAAATCATTCTCGCCCGAAATAATTGTTACTGAATGAGAGGTTATTTTGAAAACGTGGATATTGTCTTGTATCAAAATGGCAACAGTGTCTTGATCACCATTAGACATAATTGGAGAAAACAAACCCATGGCCATAGTTTGGAATTTAGAATTTTCAAACTGAGCATTGGTTTGATTTAAAATCAAAAGCAATATGAAAGAAATTAAAAATCTCATGATTACACAATTATTAATAAATCAAATATTTATAACAACAATCATGGTTACAACCAAGTCCAATATACAGTTTTTGTAGATTTGTCGTAATTTATGTTCATCGAATAAGGTTTATTTAAGTTTAAACCAAATGGTGTAGTGTAGTTATTAATGTAGGTATATTGAAATAAAATTGTATTAGGTATATAAGCAATATTTTCAATCTTACTGAAAATCCAATTTCCAATAAATAATCCTGTTGGTTTTGAGGAGAATGTTTCGGTTTTTAATTTCATTGTACTTGGATCATACTCAAATTTTATATCTAATTCAGTAAAAATAAAAGCTGGCGCAGAAGATGTAACTTGAATATTACCATTTTGCATAACTGTTTCTACCGCTTTTGTTGTATGTGTTGAATAATCATAAAGATTTGGAGTATAATTATATACATCTCCATTTAAAACATTTGTATTATCACTTGTGATAGTATACAAAGTTGCATATAATATATTCATGTTGAATAACCAATAAAGTCCATAAGTATCTATACTATTGTTATGTATATAACCTGTCACAATAACATCTGGCAAATTTATCTCAATTGGATCAGAAGGGTCTGAAGGATCAAGTGATAGTTCACTAGGGACTTTCGAATACTTTTTTTGATAAAAATTACATTTTATGGCTTTTCCGTCTTTGACAAAAATGTTATTGAGTAATTTTCCATGAATATCAGTAATACTCAATTGCATTGAATTTGTTGACCCAGATATTTTTTTATCAATAAACTCAACCCAATTGACAGTTATAATATTGTCCTTTTTTCCATATTAAAGTGATTTATCTTTTATGTTTTTTCACTAGTGTCCGGTAAAAATAGTTATTAGTTCTTTGAAAGTATTGGTATATATGTATTTCATTGGAAAATAGGTCGGTGACGATTTGAAATGGGTCATTTCATAACTTACTGTAAATC
>Ga0136644_10001754_pt1 | contig 17034 bp, 20 predicted proteins | sample C_130820_EF_Meta_FD_94780 | JGI IMG/M metagenome (GOLD analysis project Ga0136644, IMG submission 94780) | Freshwater microbial communities from Lake Croche, Canada to study carbon cycling - C_130820_EF_MetaG (v2) (version 2) | ecosystem: Environmental > Aquatic > Freshwater > Lake | place... | reverse complement strand
TACCCAAAAAGACTGGGTGTGACTGGATTCGTTTTCATCTATTGGATCTGCCTACTTAAGTTCGAGGAAACGTACCAGATCCTCGTTGGACGTGATTTCGGTGATATCATCCTTGATCTTGGAGTACCAGCACCACCATCCCTCATAACTATCTTCGGCTTTGTTGCCGTGCTTGGTGATCTTTCCGTCCTCCATCATCTTGAGAACGTCGGGCTTGCGAACCGCCCAGAACTTGATATTGTGATATTCCACTCCGCACAGGAGTAGAAAGTCCCAGGGGTGCTTGGGCTCGATGTGGTCCCACATGAAATCGCCGTGGGCATAGAGACCGCCCGACTTCTGCTCCCCCATCATCTGCGTTCCATCAGAAAGAACCGCAAGAAGATCGTGGCCCGAATGACCCTTACCCGCTTTGCGTTTCTGGAGAATGGGGAACTGATGGCGGGCGAACCGCTCACACTTGGTGCCGAACGCCGCACCGCCGCCCAGGTTGATAAACGCCATGATCTCGGGAATCGCACCCGCCTTCTCGTACCGCTCACGCTGCGACACGTACTTGCGAACAGCCTCGCCTTCAGATGCCAGAAACGCTCGGATCTTGTCGGTCATTCTTGGTGGAGATATACTTCTACTCATTGCTTAGTCCCTAAATAGATTCTAAGCGACGAGTAGTCCGTTTTTGTGAGTTTACGTTTTACTTCCTCAGTGTCCGACGACGTCCAGCCTTCTTGCTCTTCTTTCCACGTCCGTGCCGCTTACGACCCGCCTTCTTCGTCTGCTTCTGGAGTGCGGCCTTCTTCTCGCGTTCAACGGTTGCCGCCGACCACCCCTCTTCGGCCCCAGTGACATCCGCGGCATGCCCAATGGCCTCCGAAGTGTCAAAAGCCTTCACTGGATACGCTGGCGAGTACGGGGGAGAGTAAGGTGCGTTCATGTCCGCACGGGTCCGTTTACGAGGAGGGGTTCCAGGATTCCACTTCTGGACTGCTGTATTCACCTCCATTATCTCTACTCCAACATTAAACATCGTCCTCAATCTCAAAGTCGTTCCGGTGCCACCGCGTCCGGCACGTCTTCTTGTAATGCCCCGGGCGTCCGCACCGATAACAGTTCAGGTCGGTATGGATATTCGGATGACCGTACCGCTGTAGATACTCTATATAACACGTGATCTCACCCTCCGGAGTAATATTTCGGATGATCTTGTCTACCCGCTTCACAGGGTACTTGTCCGTATGCGGATCCCTGGTCTTGCCCAGCAGATGGTCATCAATTTTTTCGTTGATATCTTCGGACTCTTCGCACCTCCCAATAAAATAGTGGCTATCTACGAGTTCGAGGATGTAGATGTGGGGCATTACTATCCATGTCTAGAGAAAGTATATGATTCGTTTTTTTGGAACCCTTCTGAATTTCAAAAAAAGGACATACACCCACCGGGAATCGAACCCGGGTCACAACCTTACGTCGCATAGCTCCTTCGCTGTGCGTGGAAGGGTCGCATTCTACCACTGAACTACAGGTGTTAGGGGTTGCGGGGAAGGGGATTTGAACCCCTGAGGATTGCTCCACGAGATCTTAAGACTCGCTCATTAACCAGGCTTTGATATCCCCGCCCACATATGACTGGCGGTGGGCCATTTAAATCACTTTATGGAACAATGAAGACGCTATTGGTTGCGACCCTCCTCATGATTCTTCTGGTCGTCGTCTTTTTCAAGTACCTCCGTCTCTCGCATATTACTCGTCTGACCGAATGGACTGGCCGACCGCTGTCCACCCGCACGAAATCCGAAGAAGCCATTCTACCCCCAGGGTGGAAAAAAGGGGCATATGTAAACTAAGCAGTAATAACAATGCAGAAAGAGACACCAATACTCCTCCTGGAGTCGTACACTCGTCAGAACCAGCCTGACAATTTTTCCGAACGGCTCGTGTACTACCGTATGGTCGAGCGTATGCTCTACTGGATGGACACCCATCGGATCCGTGAACCCCGAGTGTTCCTCGAGCAGGAAGGGAAGGAGTACGGGGCCCTGATCCAGTTCCTGGAAGATACGCTGGGACAGGACAATATCCGTCTGGAAACCGACCTCTTCAAGCTGTGCTGGGCCGCTCGCCAGCCTTAGACACTGACTTCAATCACCCTCCTACGTCTATTCTTCTTCGTCTGTCGGGTCTCCGAGCGACGACGAATGGTAAAGCGGAGACCACCATCTCGCGGTCGTTTTTTACCCGACATAAGTCGCTTTGCTTCCATCTTCTGTCGCCATGCGGCATAGACAGCAGGCCCGTTGTTTTGGCCACTTAGACGTCTGAGCCATGTCATCGGAGGAACAGTTAAATCCCCTATTGCTGCCTTCTTTTCATCCCAAAGACGAGTTCCATCTGGCGTATTTAGTATTTCACATATTCTATTAACGTAATTGAACACGCTACAAAATCTACGAATAATCCAATTGACGGCTGCCCTCTTATTTACGGTCATAAGAGCTCTCGTTCCTACATCGAGGTTTCCAGACAATGTCCATGACCGTCCTACGACAGCATTTTCCACTGCTGGTGCGGCAGTTGCTCCGCGTGGTGGGGTTTTATACGTTCGGTAATAGTCAGAGATAACGGAACTTATCGACTCAAGGGCCTCCCTCGCACCCTTATTGTCTCCAAACGCCTCCCGAGCAACGTCTGGATCATTCTGGCCCCTTGCGTCTCTCGCACTTTGAGCGATTGCATTGTTTGTTGTCTCCTGGATGACTTTGGGAGCATAATACACTGCTCCCGATATTCCGTTTAAGCTTGCACGAATAAGATTTGGATAAAATGCCCTCTGGTCTGGGGCCGCATCCTGCCGCCCGACTCTCACAATACTTCCATAACTGCGAATCTCAGGGTCTAGCGGACCCCTCCAAAACACTGGATCCGTGTCCGATGCCTTGGTGCCTGCCAACGTCATAAAGTAGTTCAACAGTTCTGTAATAATAATCATTGGATTTGGTCTGAACGGTCCACTCCCCTGCTTCTGGATAAACATGGCATCTGATTTCTGCCAGTTGCATAGATGACAGCTATTCTCGTAGCACAATGCCCTCAGCTGTATTTGTACCGGGCTTAAACTGGCCTCGTCGATGTTTCTATTATAGAGAATTTCAAGAAGGCACATTAGTGGAGCTGGTAGCACATGTTCACATTCTGCTCGACTGTGTTCTACTTTCCTCATTGCTACGTCCTGGTCGTTTTTAAGACCTGTGGGGCATCCACACAACCAACAAAGTGGTTTGTCCTCTTCCCTGCTACCCGCTCGTTCGCACTGGCTAGGAGGTGTCGGAAGTTCGTAGTAAACAAGTCTTCCCTTGTCAGTATCACGGTCTCGCTCTACGTTTAACGTATCCAATGCGTACTTGAACGCTGAAAATGTCTTTACTACATCATCATAATTTCCGGCTGGAATACTCAAATTATAATTCTGGATCTCTGTCCTGTATTCGTCGTCCGTCAGAGGCGGGTTACGAGGATCTCCGCCAATTTGTAAAAGTCCAGATGTAGACCGTTCGTGTTTTGAGTCTAAAATACCTGCGTCCGTGACAATATTTTCACCCTCTTGCCCCGTTCCTCCAAGAGCATCTATGATTAGACCGAACAGACGACCGTAATCTGAAGTCGGAGGACCACCGGATCCATCAGAATCAGAACTAGAGCCTGGAAATAATTCTCCAACAGCAGAGAGGGGGGATCTACCAGACGAAGCGTCCGATCGACGATCTGGGGTTCCGAACATTTGTGAAGCATCTGGAAGAGTTGCGGTTAGTGCCTGGCTTATAGTGTCCCGCGGAGGCGGTGTTTTATTGCCATCCTGGGACATCGTTATTCATAACCCAGAAACATTCGCTGAGAACGGATCGTAAAAGATATTACGGGATAGTCTAATAAGAATACAATGTCCGTTGTAGGCGTTCAGTTTGGGATCACTTCTCCCGAGGAGATCCTTCGGCGTTCCGTGGTGGAAGTCATCACCGACAAGACTCATCAGTCCAACAATCCAGTCCCCGGCGGCGTGTTTGATGCCCGTCTCGGTGTCATCGAGAGCGGCAAGGTCTGTCCCACCTGTAAACATACGAATCTCCAGTGCCAGGGCCATTTCGGACACATCACCCTCGCTCGCCCCGTCTACCTCTACCAGTTCCTCGACTTTACGATCAAGGCCCTCAACTGCGTCTGCGTCAACTGCTCAACTCTCTACATCGCTGGCCAGGACGGGTTCTCCGAGGATGTCTACCTCAACTCCGAGCTCAAGGGAATGGAACGGCTCGCCGATATCCGTTCTCGGTCCGTAGACTACATTTCTAAGAAGTCTAAGGCGGTGTCCCCCTCCTGTTCCACCTGCGGCACCCAGATGATCAAGAAGGTCGAGAAGATCCAGGGTACGGTCTGTACTCTCCAGGGAAAGTTGGCAGGTAAGGACGAGGAGACCCTGGTTCCTCTCCAGTCCGAGATGGTTCTCCGCTGCTTCCAGCGTATGACGGACAACACCGTCAAGATTCTCGGATTTGACCCCAAGTACTCCCACCCTGCATGGATGGTGTGCACGGTCCTCGCTGTCCCCCCTCTCACCGTGCGTCCCCCGGTCGTGATGGAGGACAATCAGCGGATGGACGACGATCTCTCCCACGTCCTCATCAATATCGTCAGGAGCAACCAGAAACTCCGTGAACTCATTACTGCTGGCCAGTCCCGCGAGTACATTCAGAAGCATACTGAGTTGCTGGAGTACGATGTGGCGACCTATGTGGACAACGATATTAAGGGCATGGCCCCCGCCGCCCAGCGGTCTGGCCGACCCCTCAAGACCTTGAAGTCCCGTCTCGGTGCCAAGACTGGCCGTGTTCGCGGTAATCTCATGGGTAAGCGTGTCGACTTCTCCGCCCGCTCTGTCATTACCCCCGACGCCAACATTGATGTGGACGAATTGGGTGTTCCAGAGGAGATTGCGTCGAACCTCACCAAGCCCGAGATTGTCACCCCCTACAACCGCGATCGCCTCATGATGTACGTCAAGAACGGAGTGAAGTATCCCGGTGCCAAGTCTGTATTCCTGAAGGAAGAGAAGCGGATGATGTCGCTGAAGTACGTGAACCCCGACATGATTGATCTCCACGAGGGTGATATCGTCCACCGCCACATGATTGATGGCGACTACGTGCTCTTTAACCGTCAGCCCTCGCTCCACAAGGGTTCAATGGAGTGCCACCGCGTCAAGGTCCTGCCCGGATCTACGTTCCGTCTGAACGTTTCCGCTACCAAACCTTACAACGCCGACTTTGACGGCGACGAGATGAATCTTCACCTCCCCCAGTCCGTGGCCGCCGAGACCGAGCTTCAACAGCTCGCCTCTGTTCTCCGTCTCATCGTGAGCCCCCGCGAGAACGCCCCGATCATTCAGATGGTTCAGGATACGCTCACCGGTTCGTACCGCATCTCCAATCCGGTCGTGCGTGTCCCCGAACACATTTCCATGAACATCATGGCCAAGCTCCGTCGTCCGATGTCCTCGTTCAAGCGGACGAACGAGCCCCATACTGGCCAGGAACTCATTTCCGCCGCCTTCCCCCTCATGAACTTCAACGGCCGCGTCACAATCAAGGACGGCCAGCTTACCAAAGGTCTCCTGAAGAAGGGTGCTTTCAACACCACTTCGGAAGGTGTGCTCCACGTCCTCTTCAACGATTTCGGCCACCAGCGGTGCGGCCAGTTTATTAACGAGGTCCAGGCCATTGTCACCAAGTTCAACCTGTTCACGGGCTTCTCGACTGGGGCATCAGACCTCGAGTCCAATAAGGAGACCACCGAGTTCGTGGCCAAGGTTCTTGCCGAGGGCCGCAAGCGTGTCCAGGAAATCTTGACAGACGTCCACGCCGGGAAGTTCTTCAACAACAGCGGTCGGGCAGACGGCGAGGAGCTGGAGAACCAGATCAGTAATGCTCTCAAAGACATCTCGGCCCAGATCACGAAGCAGGTGACCGACACTCTGCCTCCCACCAATCGTCTAGTTCAGATGGTCGAGTCGGGTGCCAAGGGGTCTGGCCTGAACATTACCCAGATGATCGCAGTTCTGGGTCAGCAGATCGTGGACGGCAAGCGTATCCAGTACACTCTCCAGGATCGTTCCCTCCCCCACTTCACCAAGTTCGATGACGGCATCGAGTCCCGCGGCTTCGTTGAGTCCTCGTTCGTCCAGGGTCTCCGTCCCGCCGAGTACTTCTTCCATGCCATGGGCGGTCGCGAGGGTCTCATTGATACCGCAGTCAAGACATCTGATACGGGTTATATCCAGCGTCGTATGATGAAGACGATGGAGGATATGCGTGTCGAGCACGACGGCACGGTCCGCAACAATGGTGGTCTGATTATCCAGTACCGATACGGCGAGGACGGAGTGGATTCCACGCAGGTGGAGTCCCAGCCCATCAATCTCGGTCTCATGACCCTGGAGGATATTTACCGGATGTTCGGTCTCTCGGTCGAAGAGCTTCAGCCCTTTCTGACCGAAACGATTACTGAGACGCCCGATCTGGTCGAGGAGCTCGTGAAGGATCGCGATATGCTGGTGAAGGAGGTATTCCTGTACCTCAAGAAGGATTCCGTCCTCTCCCCCGTCCATCTCAAGCGGGTGATTGAGAAGTACTACAATCCCTACTCTACCAAGACCGATCTGACGCCGCAGTACATTGTGGACGAGCTCACCAAGTTGATGAAGGAGCCCTGGATGGCTCCCAACCGCGTATTCCACTGCCTCCTCCGATTCTACCTTGCTCCCCGCCGCTGTATTCTCGAGCACCGCTTCACCAAGGCGATCTTCGATGAGGTTATCAGGGAGGTACGGTTCAAGTACATCAAGAGCCAAGTCCATTCTGGCGAGATGGTGGGTGCCCTAGCTGCTCAGTCGGTCGGTGAGCCGACCACACAGCTCACCCTGAACACCTTCCACTCGGCCGGCACAGTCAAGGCTGGTGCGACGCAGGGTGTGCCCCGTATCCAGGAACTCCTGGGCATTTCCAAGAGTCCCAAGAAGCCCCTGAACTTCGTATACCTCACGCCCGCCGACGGCGACAGCCTCGATCGAGCGATCATGGTCGCTCGCGAGCTCCAGAAGACGACGGTCCGCGACATCACCAAGTCTGTACGGATGTACTATGACCCCTTCCCGCTGACAACAGATACAGTTGTGTCCGAGGACCGCGAGATCCTCCAGCGGTTCCAGCAGTTCTCCACGGCCAACCCCGTCGATTGTGCGTCTAAGTGGATTATGCGGCTCGAGTTCGATGAGACGGAGATGGCCGCACGCAACGTCCTCGATCCGGTCATGATTCAGGATAAGCTGGGACAGGCGGGTCTCCATATCCTACAGTGTGTGTATACGGATGCCAACTCCGACAAGCTCGTCATGCGGATTGTGTTTCCTGACGATGTAGTGAAGAACCTGCTCTCCCTTCGTTTCCTCGAGGAGCGTGTTCTCGATGTCGTCATCACTGGCATTGACGGCGTGGGTCGTGTCATTCCCCGTGAAGTCAACCGTGAAGTAGTATGGGATGAGAAGGTGAACGCGTACGTGTCCAAGAAGCAGCATGTCCTGGACGTAGAGGGTGCCAATCTGTACGAGCTCCTCGGCCGCGACAACGTTGATCCCACGCGGACATTCAGCAACCATATCCACGAAGTGTACGACGTTCTCGGTGTCGAGGCCGCACGCCAGGCTCTGCTTGACGAGTTCGCAGAAGTGTTTGCCGAGTCGTACACGAACTACCATCATATGAGCGTGCTCATGGACGCCATGACGTACCAGGGCCGCCTCGTCTCGGTCAACCGATTCGGAATGTACATGCACGACAACGGTGTGCTGGCCAAGTCCTCGTTCGAAGAGACGTCGAAGATTCTGTTCAATGCTGCCGTGTCTGCCGAGTTTGATCCTATGAAGGGTGTGTCAGCCAACATCATGTTCGGCCAGAAACCCCCCTGTGGCACGGGATTCGTTGATATTCTGCTGGATGAGACTCGTCTACCTGAAGGGACGGACGAGGCGTTCGTGGACTACTCTGACCAGATCAAGCAGAAGGTTGAGTCGGCGTATGCGGGCGGAGACTCCGAGTGTAAGATCGAGGATATCTCGATGTGGTAATGGTAATTTAGAGGTATCCTGACATAGAAGAATAAACGACGAGCAATTTTCCTTTTGTGTGGAAGAATTGCTCAATTCTATTCAATCCTGACCATGACCGAGAAGAGCCAGTACGGACAGAGAGTAATCTACGATGTGGTTCAGACACTTCACGAGTTTCGGACCCCATACTCCCACGTACAGTATGTGAAGACTCTGTACCACGGGAACATGCTGATCATGGACGAGGAAGTTCAGTATTCGACGCTGGACGAGCACAGGTATCACTATCTGCTGACACAACCGCTCGTCAGTCAGTCCCGGAACATTCTGATTCTTGGGGGTGGGGATGGGATGGCGGCTCGGGATCTCTACAGATCCCCGTACACTTCAAGCATTACGATCGTCGACTGGGATCGCCAGTTCGTGGAGTTCGCGAAGACGAACCTTCCAGAGAACCGCGGCTCGCTTCAGAATCATCGGACAACCTACATATCCGAAGACGCACGAAAGTTTGTAAGCTCGACTGAGAACCGGTACGACGGTATCATTATTGATCTCCCCGATCCCGATGGAGATACGATGGAGACTCTTTACTTTGATATCCTGGAACATATCCCGAGGATTCTGAACCCCAATGGCATCGTATCCGCCCACGTTGGCCCTGTTTCACTGTCTGAGGACCACCCGAACTGGGTATTCATCAAAGAGTGTAAATATCTCATGAAACAACTGTTTCATACCGAACCAGTGTTTGATACAGTGTACGTCCCCACCTTCTCACACGAGTGGGGGTTCCTCGCATGTTATACGGGTATTTCTAGGACGTTCGAGAGGTTCCGGATTGAGAACGATGTGTACAATATGTTTAGGGCACTTTAAATGTACCCGTTGCGGGCAGCGGCGGCCTGGCGAGCAGCGGCCGCGGCCTCGCTGGAGGCAGCACCGTACACCATCGCCGATCCAATGGTCTGATTACCTCCACGGTGCCTCGCCTTCTTCGTGTGCCGGCGGCGGCGACCGCCAAACGCGGCAGGGACATCTCCGCTCTTCGCGAATGTTCCGTTGACACCTACGGCCGTACCGGGGGCGACGGACGGCTCGGCGTACGGCAGTTGGGCAGGCTTTCCGTCCGTGGAAGGAGCAAACGCACCTCCCCGACGAGAACGACGGCGGCGGCCGCCCTTGAGCTCAGATGGGCCCTGCCACGTAGCATCCGACATCGAGGGCCAACGCGACATTCCGTCAGGGAGGTCCGAGCCAGTGTACGGGCCGCCAGTGAATCCGTACGCGGTTCCACCGACCTTGGCCTTGCGAGTTCCACGACGCCGACGACCACCCATCGGGGTCATATTGCCCATCAGCGTGCCCCCCTTCTTGTACGTCTTCTTTGCCGCCTTCATGGCATCGCCCAGCGACATACCGGGCTTCTTTGCGGCCATAACGGCTTTTAGCCATGCAGAGCGTCCACCTTCCATGTGCATTTGTTTCCTTAGTTAGACTTTATTGTGTAATCGTACATTGGCGACTTGATCTGCTTCGGCTGGAACGAGACGGCCGCGGTCTGGGGTTTCGGGTCGGGGTATGTCGTAGGGTGGTAGCGGAGAGCGTCGGGCTTGAGTCCAAACGAGCTGTCTGAGAACGTGCCAGTATAGAGTTCCATAGCGTTATCCAGGCTGCCCCAGCACATTGCGACCCACTGGCATCCGTACGAAAAGCATATTTCCGCATTCCCATTGGTAATCGCACTTGTTTTCATGTCGGGAACCACAAGTGTAATATTACGCCTGTTGAATTCGATCAACTCTTCGTGGTCAAAGGTCTGTGATGCCTGGGTGTACGTCATCCTCCGCATCTGCGATGATACCCAGGACATATTCACCAGCTCGTCCATTCCATTGCCCTTGATGTGCTCTCCGCTCACGATGACGAGCTTCCCCATGAGATTACAAATGGGCTCAACTCCCAAGTTCTTGCGTTGGTACGAGTACTCGGAACCCAACATGTTTTTACGCAGGGTGTTCTTCATTGTGTCCGCACACTGAGTCAGTATGGCGTTGTCGGATGTGTGGAACACCAGCGACAGAATGAACGGATTTTTGTACCCTGGTGTTACCGCACTGTTGAACGCGGAATTAGCGAGGGTTATACAGCAGTCCTCGAATGACAGGGTGTTATACGTGGTCATCTTCAGAGTATTGGCATCGGCCAGACCAACGACTGGCTTCTTGTCGACGGCATACACGTCCAGCTCAATTACGCGGGCACCGCCCTTGACAACCTTGGTGATGGCGTCGGTCACAATGTAGGTATTGATCGTGTTTCCGGGAATCACAGTGTACCCGCTGCTGGATACATAGTAGTCTCCCAGCGTATTGTTGTTCGGGCATCCGAGCGGTTCGGCCTTTGTGAGTTCAGAGTAGACTGCGAGAGCCTTTGTGACAGACGCATCGGGAGGAGGGATATTGCTCATGTGAACGTAGGCTCCGATTGCCAGACCGACACCGAGGCAGGCAAACGCAATACATACAACGATCCACAATAATTGAGTGGTGTCCATATTATTTCTTACTACGATGTTGTTTATATTTGAAGAACAGGGGACGCATCATCATCACGACATCATCGGGCACCTGCTCGTCCATGGGAACTTCAAACAGGCAGCAGTGGAGGAAGTAGATACAGTACATTCCGCACTGGGCATCCTTGTACTGGTGCCGCAGGGCGTTGTACGAGAGAACAGTGGGTTCCGGGAACATCTTGAGATCGTCCAGCTGTTCTTTCCACCTCTGCATCAGACGGGCTACCTCCTTCTCTGGTTTCTGGGCATACGAGTCAAAGTACGTCATCCGCGGATGCTTCAGATGATCTCGGAAATCGCAGAATGCCGCGATCCAGTGTTCTCCTGGCCCGTCGCTGGGATCCGTGTTGAACACGATTCCTACACGCCGATACCCCTTCTTGTACAGCTCCGAAATCTTCATGCTGCAGAGTGAAGAGACAAGACACTTCCCTGTTTCGTTGTGAAGGTCAAAATCAATGGGCACCGAGCCTGTATAGTAGTAATCGGGGATGAGGTCCATGTAATATTTCTGAGCATTGTCAATATCGTCGGACGACAGCCACTCGGTTCCGTTGGACGCCCAGCTGTCGGGAGCCACAGGTTTCTTGACGAGGGCATGGACAATACATTCTGGTGTTCCCGCCTTACATGCATCCTTCATCCTCCTGGTGATTTCCTGCCACATGTCGTTGCCAGCCTTAACGGGCTTTTCGTGTGGGTGCTCTTTATTGTAGGCTATTCTCAGCTTCTCCACTTCCCGTGGGTCCATTATTCAAAACGGATAAGAAACTATACAGCCTGGGAAAGGGCATACCCAGGATGGACCAGCGTGATCTTGTCCGTGCCGTGCGTAAGTACCGTACTCTCGATGACGAGCTGAAGGAGCTCAATGCCAAGGTGTACAAGCTCCGCGAGGACAAGAAGTTCGTGGAGAATGAGATGAGCGACATTCTGCGGCGTGGAAATTTCCAGAACCTTCATAAGCTCGAGATTCAGGATGACGGTTCGTACATCAAGATCCAGCGTCCCGAGACGTGGAGTAAGCCGTGGTCGCTGTCCCAGAAGGAGCTCAAGGATCTTCTTGCCAGTTATACTGGTCCTATCTCCGACCTGTTCCGCTGGATCGTGGAGCGTAAGAAGCAGGGTATGGTTTCCCACGAGTTTGCGTTTAAGCGTTTGATGGCAGTAGACAACAATGACGGCGAAGGAGCTACAGATGGAGAGGGTGGGCGAGTGGGTTCTCACGGGAACGCATGAAGAGGAGCTGCGTAATCTCTTTCTGGAATTAGAGGATGCCCTTCGTAAAATGGATTTACTGCGAGCGGATTATAAGAAGTACAAAACACTCCACTTCGCCGAGTTCTGTGCGGAGATTTACAGCCTCACGAATGAATGATCTTATGAGCAGTCATTCCCGCCACGTTCCCCATTGTCAGCTGTATGCCGACCGATGTCCTTTTTGTAATTTGATCGTGCGTGAACAGACCGACGCGTACCTCGGTTTCATCGAAGACCTGTTTCGCCCTATAGTCGACCGGTTCTGGAAACGATGGGACGCAACTGGAGATCGCATCGCCAACAATACAGATGTAGATACCCTAACCTGCCACCTTGCGTTAAGTGCTCTCTCTCGCTGGGTTCAGCCAAAGTACCATGATATTCTTGGGTTGGCCGAGGAAGAAATCATGAGCCACCCGATCGTCGTACAAAAAAGGGGGGGTAAGTAATAATGGAGAAGTTTGCGACTGATACTGCCCCTAATGGCCCCCACGGCGGGTGTGGATGCACTGGCGGCCGCCGTCGTCGTCACCGCCATACTCGGAAGGGCGGTGTGGGTATGGTCGACGATGCCGTGTTCGCGGTCGGAACCTCATATGCGGCAGATCGGTGGGGCCGCAAGAAGTCAATTGGAGGACGTCGCCGTTTGACGAAGAAGCGTGGAGGTGCGGGCCTCGTCGACGATGCGATCGTTGCCGGATCTGCTCTGACTCTGGCCCACTACTTTGCCAAGAAGCGTGGAGGCAAGAAGTCCCTGCCCCGCCGTCTCACGAAGAAGACCCTGGTATAACCTCTACGGGCGGTAGTGGAAACCCGTTGAACGTCGAGGCCGTGACCCAAGAGTACGCTCCAATGTTTTTCACTTCAAGGATGTCTGAATCGTCGATATCGTTCGGCAACCATACATCCTCGGCAATCTTGTCCGCCGAATCGCAGGTCCGTCCAAATATCGTGAACTGCTCACAACTTGCCCACGGCTTGCGTGTGATACAGTTAAATGTGGGCTTGAAGCCATCGAATAAGACCCCGGAGAATAGGCCATAGACGGATTCGTTGACCGTTATACATTGTTTACCGCTTGGAAGCCGTTTCTTGCCTATTACCGGAACCCGCAGCGTACAGCTTTCCTCGGCAAAGAACCGCCCAGGCTCCGCGATGACACGCTTGAACGGCAGGGTCTTCACCTGTTCGCGGATATAGGGTGCTAGCTGGTCCCGAAAGAACTCGTCGTTTGCGGTAGACCCCGAGAACCCCCCGCCAATATCCAGGAGTTCGGGAGTGAATGCCGCAGGAGAGTGCCTGAATACGTCGAGGAATCCCTTGACGGTCTCAATGGCCGACTGGTACGCGGCCAGAGACGTACAGTCGCTTCCCACGTGGAATGCGAGACCGTACGTATGAAACCGGGGCTCGCGATCACAGAGATCGTGAACATCTTTCAGGTGAAACCCGAACTTGCTGTTCAGGGGAATGCGGGCACCTCCCTTATCATCTACAAAAATACGAAGAATTGGTTTGGTTGAAGGTTGGTCCTCCTTGATTTTGATTCCTTCCATCTTGCTGTCGAAGGTCATGTACGGAATAGCGTGGTTCTTCACTTTGAACATTTCGTCGCGTGATTTACATGGGTTTGCGTAAATTGTATCGCTTGGTGTGGCACCTATCTTGAGGACGCGATGGACTTCATCCGCCGAAGCACAGTCGAACCCTGCCCCTCCCCGGTGCAGCTCGGCCAGCACCCCCTCTAAATTATTACACTTCACGGCGTAGTGCGGACGAATGGTTGGTAGGCACGATGTCCAGAGGTCGAGACGCCGCCGAATGGCGGGGAGGGACAGGATAAGTTTCGCCAGTGTTGCTATGATTGTAGAAAAGAGAAGAAATCCGTGTAACAGATTTTCGTATACTCGGTCTATAGATACAAATGGCCGGCATGATTGAGTACTTCCCCTATAACCCTAAGAACTGCCCCTTGACTGCAGACGATGTGAACCGCATCCTCTGCATTCCAGGATACAAGGTGAAGAACCTCGCGATCTTCCAGAAAGCCATGATTCATTCCACCTACGTCCGCCGATCGGAGTATACGACACTGACTGGCGAGCCAAGCATCTTGGGTCCCTGCCCCCCGGGCGTGATGGATCTCCAGGACGAGTCGTATGAACAACTGGAGTTTCGCGGCGATTCCCTGCTGGGTGCCGTGGTGGCCAATTACTTGTGTGAGCGGTTTCCCAGCGAAGCTCCAGGGTTCCTCACCAATACCCGCAAACTGATTGTGCGGAACAAGACGCTCGGGACTCTAGCTCGAGATAAATTGCGTCTAGACAAGTTCTTTGTGGTCTCGAAACATGTCGAGGAAATGGTGTCCGCCCACGGCCGTCAGAATATCGAGAAGCTCGGCGATGTCCTCGAAGCCTTTATTGCCGCCCTCTGGATTGATTCCGGGATGAACTTTCAGGTGGTCAATGATTTCGTGATCAATATGATCGAGACGCACCTGGATATTCCCCTCATGTTGCGGGAGGACGATAATTACAAGGATCGGATGCAGAAGTTCTGTCAGCAAAAAATGGCATTTACCCCGATCTACAAGATGGTCCCGGGTGGGGCTGAGGGGTTTACTATGGCTGTATGTAAGCCCGACGGCGAGGTTCTGGGGACAGGGAACTGTATGACCAAGAAACAGGCAGAACAGAATGCGTGCCGGGCAGCACTGGAGAAATTGATGTCAACCATGAAATAATATAATGTACTGGCCCGCCCGGTATTTCAGCGGACTGACCCGAAAACAGAACAAACAACGTAAAAGCACCGCGACCCGCCGACGTAAGATGTCTTGGAAAGATCCTCGGGCATACGTTCCATTCAAGACCGACCAGGGCGTGAAAACACGGACATCCAAGTACGTTCGCGAATGGAAGAAGAAGTTCCCAGACGCTCACGGCCTCCAGGCTTACTCCAAAGCCACTGGAGTCCCGCTGCCGATCGTGCGGGCATCGTACAATCGCGGAATGGCAGCGTGGCGTACAGGCCATCGTCCGGGGGCGACGGAACAGCAGTGGGGATACGCTCGTGCCGCCAGTATGCTGACGTGCGGCAAAACACATTATACCACTGATGCTGATTTGGTGCGGAAAGCCAAAAAGACCGCCAAAGCTCGTGCGTGGTTTAGAAAGACGTGTAAGAATTAGATCAACGGTTACTTTTATTCTAGGACAACTAATAACATGCAGGGTATTTTTATGAAAGAATTACAGGGGCGGTTTCCAGACTATAGAATTAGTCCAATTGGAACGACACGTCATTTTAATGTTTTGCGTTTGTCGAAAGACGGATACCCGACCTTAGTTGCTAAAACAATATGGCACGACGCATCTAATCCAGACGGAGATATGGGAATAAAAGCACAGGACAATGCGTATAGAACCGAGGTGAAAATTTTAAACATGTTACCGTCGTGGTGGGGGGTTCACATTGTTGATAATTTCAAGACACCACTCAACCGTGTTATTGTTACAAACGAAGTAAGAAACGTGCCCTGGACTTCATACAAGAAGGGTAGTAATGACCTAAAAATTGCCGAACTTTTATTGAAGCAAATAAAATGGCTTCATTCTCATGGGATAGCACACAACGATTTAGAACTGAAAAATATACTTCTTACGGAGTCTGTTACACCTGTAATCATTGATTTTGAAAAATCAAACACTGTCGCTACAGAGGAGCAGATAAAGAATGATTATAGTATGTTGTTGGGAAATATGAAAGAATACCCTAACACAGAATCCATAGGTCTTATACTTGAAGGTATGTCTAAAGGTGGTGCCTTATCCCGAACACGACGCAGGAGGAAGACCGCCAAAGCCCGTGCGTGGTTTAGAAAGACGTGTAAAACGGATCGGCACTAGCCCCCTCTTTTTGAGTAGCATAACCAGAATGAAGTGTTGCTTCTGCTTTGTCCTACTCACCCAGGGCGAAAGCAATAACCCATCCCCGCTGTGCGAAGTAGACGACGAGACCTCAAAGTGCTGTAACGTTTGCAATGAAGCGAAAGTGCTGCCGATGCGGCTCGCCGTGGGAAATTGTAAGTCGCCTCATGAAGCACGGAAAATGGCGTTCGAGATAATGAAAACCAGGATGACGGGGGATCTCAAGCCTTTCACTCGTGCCGACTTTGACGCTGCTCGTCAGGAGCGTGAGGACGCTATTGAACGGCGGCGGGTGGATCTGATGGTTCGTCTGATTTACAATGAGACGATTGAGAAGATCAAGAACACTGGGGAGGAGTATCATGTCTACAAAAGCGACATCCATGACCAAGCTGTTCGCACTGGTATTGTTGAGAACAAGCTTCGTTATCTGTTCCCTGACTTTGAAGTGAAGACTGAGTTCGTCCGTTATCCTACGGGACCAGGGCTACAACATATTACCATCAGGTGGTAAGTGTTCGTGTAGAACATCCCAGTCTTTTTTGTTAGCATACTAAAATGGGCTGGCGTTACGTTCTAGTGAATCATACTCGCAAGGTGATTGAGGACGCATCACTGGGAGGGATTTGGATTATCATGCACCGCCTCATTCGGGATCAGGGGTGGGAGGCGGCGGACGATGTAGAAATGATGTTTGAAGAGAACAACTGGGAAAACATCGGTAAACTCGTGGTCACTGAGGGTTACAAGAGCAACTATCCTCACTGCAGCTTTGATGGTATTGTGCCTCGTCGCATGATCAGTGAATTAGACGAGCGTGCGTGACCCTGAATGTCTTGCGGTGATCCCGTTTCTTCTTTCCATTGCGACACGTCTTTCCACGATTACACGAGCTCGCATAGTATCCGTATCGCTGGTACACTCCCGCAAATGAGGGCAGGATCTTCTCTGATCCCGTAGCCTCTGTCAATTTTTTCATGAGGGTATACACACTCTTCATGACTGCCCGCTTGTTTCCGTAGTGGAACGTATGTCCCTGGACAATCGTGCGGAGGGAGTCGTAGGGGTAGTGTTTCGCAAGCATAGCAAAGAAGTGGCGGTAAATACCCTCCTTC
>Ga0136644_10001753_pt1 | contig 17047 bp, 16 predicted proteins | sample C_130820_EF_Meta_FD_94780 | JGI IMG/M metagenome (GOLD analysis project Ga0136644, IMG submission 94780) | Freshwater microbial communities from Lake Croche, Canada to study carbon cycling - C_130820_EF_MetaG (v2) (version 2) | ecosystem: Environmental > Aquatic > Freshwater > Lake | place... | reverse complement strand
TATTTTTGGATTATTGGTTTCCATGTTGATTATTTTTCCTGGTTTTAAGTCAGCGTTTTCAAATGTAATTGGTTATTTCTGTGTATATGGATCAGCAAATGATGTGTTGACTCAACTATTAATAAATCCAGATATTGAAAATACAATGAAACAAGATAATTTGAGCGAAGAAGATAAGAAAAAATACCAATCTGTAGCAGATGCTATTATTAAAATATGTGGTAATACATCTATTATCATTAATCAAATCGTTCCTGAAAACTTTTTAGAAAGTTTAGCAACATTGTCTCCATTAATGAAACCAGAATATCAACAAGACAATTCGGATAGTATTGAATTAAAACAAAAATTATTAAATACTGTTTTAATCAGAGATAATATAGGTGAGGCATTATGGTATATCAACACCGCTATTTTAGTAACAAGTGTAATCCAATACAATATAGCTGTTCGTGGTTGTAATAAAGATTTAAAATCTATTCAACAACAGCAGGCGAATTTTGAAAAACAACAAACAGATAAACAAAAAAGAAATGATCAAGCAACATCAACAACGTATACAATGAGCTAAAAGTCCTTATTTCAAAATTGTAGTCGATGTTGTGCTAAATAAAATAATACAAACAAATATGACAATATTCCTAAAATAATTGCCAATAGCCAAACTGGGAGAATTGTCTTGTTTCTATATCCAACACCAAACTGACGAATACTTCCATCGGGATTGTATAAAAATCCTGGTTGGCAATAATGGAATGTACCAAATATAACTAAAAATAAAAGTATAGATACAATGATTGGATGGTTACTAATATAATTTCGATACATATATATTATAATTATAAACAAATTTATTTATTTTATATTCAAAATATAAGAATAAGGAAATATAAAATGAATTATTTACTAGAATCATTTTTTATTGGGATTTATTGTTCTGCCATCTATTTAGCTTTATCATCTAGTGGTATAACAAACAATATATACTTAATGTTATTTATTATTGGATTTATGAAACATTTCTTTGGATATTTTTTAAAAATTCATGATTATTATTGTAAATATTGTCGAGGAGACAATATAAAGAGACGGGCAAAAAGAAATGATATGCTTCTAGCCGGGGAAAGTGTTCTTGAAGGGATTGTTTTTATTATTCTTGGATCCTTTTTATCCATTTTTCTTAAATCTACCGTGCTATTGTATTTTATACTTGGTAGCGGAATCCATATTATATCGGAAAAAATAGGACTACATGTCTATTTTTGTAAGGAACGTTGTATATCATGATAAGTAAACAATCATACATTTGTCATAATTGTTGGTCATTATATTTTCTTCATTTGGAATAAAATTATTTCCAACATAATATTCAACAATCTCATAGGTTACTACATTTGATGTATATGGAGTGAAATCCGCACGCGTAGTGACCATCTTACTTAGTATAACATCAATATCTTGGTCCAGTATATTCTTAAAATATATTGAACTATTCAATGTTGTATTTTCTGTTTTATACAAATTTGAATTATATACAATTGCGCTGACCATAACTAGTTTATCATGATCTGTTTTCATATTGGCAAAATGTTCATTGAAATAATGTTTTTGTGCCTTGTGTAGTATATATATATTTTTATCTACATTCGGCATCTCATTGGGTTGATATACTCTTTTTGCTTCAGGTGTAAATATAAGGAAACAAAGCAGTTTAAATATCATTTTTATTATAGGGTTTTATAAGTTTAACAATGAACTAACTATTTTCAATTTTTATTTCGTAATTGTAAATATTTTATAGCGACACAACCGTCAAATATGAAGAACTACATGTATCTTCTTTTTGTACAGATTCTGGACATTCTATTTGTAAGACTGGTGAATGAGACCAGCACGTATAGACGCCAGTAAGAATATTCGAATCACTACATTGTAATGCCGTATATGTAGGTCCACCAAAAGAATTACGTGCGGCATTCGCCGATAGTGAATTGGTTGTATTTATATAGTCATGTATTATTTCAGGTGTAGTAAATGTTTGTTCTACGAATGTAATGGCTTGTTGGAAATAATCATATTGTGTTAGTTTCGAGCAAGTTCCATGTTTATCCCATTCATGTTCCCAAAAACTATCGTAGTCTGGATCAGTTTCATCATATTTTACATCAGGGTAATAAGTAGTCATTGTAGTCCAACCAATTTTAATTGGTATGTTCGGGTCAAATTTTTCGGTGGAGCAGTAGGATGGATACCCGGTTGTATCATATTGAGGCCATAATCCATGTAATGTAAAATTATCTTGCCAATATGGTTTTGGATCTAAACAACCAGGATAGTTAGGATTATTTGTCAAACAAAATCCAGGTGTCCATGAATAAGCTAATACATATATAATATTTGTGGCACATGAAATTGGCAATAATGAAGAAACTACAAATAATATACGGAGCATTTTATATTATATTTATATTATATTTATAAAATTTATCGAAGAATCTAGATTCTAAAATTTTTAATTTTCAAACAAAAGTGAATGGAAAAAGTAAAAATGGACATTTTTGGTATGTCCATTTTTGAAAATCCCAGGGATTCATGTTAAAAACACTGTTTTTTAGGGTGTTTTAAAGCATAAAGCTCTCCCGTATTTTTCATGGAAAAATGTATGAGAGCATAATTTTGTGAGCATAAAAATAGAATTTAATTAGGAAAGGATTTAGGGAAATTTTATGTTAACAAAATATATAACATGTCTTTAACAAATGTCCTCCCTTTATCCCATGTCGATAACATAATTTACGAATGTTGTTTTTGCAACATCAAAACACATAATAAAAAAGATTACAATAAACATATTTTAACAAAAAAACATCTAAAAAACGTGGATTTAACAGCTTTTAACAAATCTTTAACAAAAAAAACCCAAATTTCCCAACAGCATAATTGTGAGTTTTGTAATAAAATATACAAATCTCGTGTTGGTTTATGGTATCATAAGAAAAAGTGTGAAATAAAACAATCAGAAAACATAACAATCACTCTAGAAGAGGAACCATCCGCAGAAAACAACCAATATTCCACGGATTTGATCCTGGAGCTTTTGAAACAGAATCAGGAATTCAAAGAACTTATTCTTGAACAGAATAAACAAATGCTTGAAATGAGTAAGGATCGGAATATAACCAATAATAATAATATAACACAAAACAATAACAAATTCAACTTGAATGTATTCTTAAATGAGACTTGTAAAGACGCATTAAATTTGAGCGATTTTTTGGAATCACTCATTTTAACCCTAACCGACTTTGAAAATTTTGGACCCCTCGGGTATTGTGGAGGGATTAGTAATATTTTGGTGAATGGATTAAACAGGTTAGATATAAGCAAAAGACCCATTCACTGTAGCGATTTGAAAAGGGAGGTGATTCATGTCAAGAACAATGATACTTGGCATAAAGATGACGATAAAGAACAAATGATAAAAGCAATTAAGGCGATTGAACATAAAAATATTAAACAAATGAATCTTTGGGCAAAAGCTAACCCTGAATACAAAGATCCAAATCATAAAAAGAGTGACTTGTATACCAAATTGATCGACCAGAGCTTGTGCGATACAGACAAAGAAAAAGCACAAAAGAATTATAACAAAATAATTCGTGCGATCGCAAAAGAAATTTTGGTTGACAAAGATAAATAAAGATAAAGATAAAGATAAATATAAATTTTTTTGTATATATCAGCTACATATTGATAATGTAGTATTATAAAATAGTCTAGGTTTCTTTATTTTTTACATGTAGGTATTAAGATAGAAACCATGTTATTTTTCATTTTAGGTTAAAAAAATACAATATCATTATCAAGTAAATATTTTTCAGTAAAGTTATAAATATTCACACCAGAATTAATAATATGTAGTAAAAATTCAGTAGGAAGAAGTTTTGTTTTTACAAATACATCATTAATATTTTCTTCTTGAATAAATTCTTTACAAGAATTATTATATTTTCCAATTGTTATTAATATTTCTTTTATAAACTTTTTACAATTATTTGTAAATAAATTCCAATTGTAATAATTAGTCACTCCTATTCTCTCTTCAGTTGTTAATAATATTTTGTTAATTGTTGTTTTATTTTTAATATTAATGAATTTCATATCTTGTGTATTTTGTATTGTAAAGTTTTCACAAATATTTATAGAATTATTTTTTTCAAGTAATATGAATTTACGTTTATTTTTTGGTAATTTAATTTCAAAAACTAATAATGTGTGGTATGGAAAAATATTTGAATGATTAACTATTTTATTATAATTATAAAACGTAAGAATATTTAATAATAATGTCATTAATTTGGTAAATGGTTGTCGTATTAAAAATATTTTTTTTATTTCATAATCACCATATTTTTCGAGTGTAGCTTTACTTTTTTTGTTGTATTGATAAAAAAGAATACTATTGTTATCAATATTCATTTTTACTTTTTTAAATATAATATAGCTAACCACAATAAAAAATATAATACTAAAAATAACAATACATAAAAGAATGAATAAAAAAATACCCGAAAGAAAAATTCCATATTTTATATTTTTAACATTCGAATAAAGATAATTACTCATGTAACTCATGTAATTCAAAACAATATCAATAAACATATATTTATACATATAAAAATATAAATATATAAATGAATAATCGCAAAATTTACTTTTGTAATATGAAAACAATGAGAGAAAGTATATTACACAACCGAATACATTTTTAAGGCCGCTTTTCTCTGTTCGCTAAAATCGCATATAGGTTTGACATATTGAATATCTTTATATTCACCCCAATATTTATACCATGAGTGTATCACCTTTGGATCCAACTCATTCAACTCGGGTATCCATTTTTTAATATAAATGCATTTGGGGTCATGTTCTTCCGATTGTGTCCAGGGATTAAAAATACGATTATATTGTTGACTATCTGCCCCGGTACCGGCAACCCATTGCCAGTTACCATTATTGGATGCCACGTCATAGTCAGTCAATTTCGTGGCAAAGTATTTCTCTCCTTCCCTCCAATTTATTAAAAGGGTTTTGACTAAAAAAGAAGCAACAATTAATCTGGCGCGGTTATGCATGAACCCGGTTGTATTAAGTTCCCGCATTGCCGCATCAACAACGGGAAACCCAGTCATCCCTGTTTTCCAGGCGTCTAACCATCGTGAATTATGATGCCATTTTATTTTTGAATACGCGGGTTTCATGGGGTGACCCAGCACACGCGGATAACTATACAAAATATTCATATAAAAGTCTCTCCAAATAAGCTGACGATTTAAATCATGATAATTTTTTGTTTTAAATGCCCAAAAAACTTCTCTGATGGAGAGACAACCGAATTTGATGTATGCCGATAATTTACTACTTGGTTTATCTAAATCATTTCTGGTTGATGCGTAATGATTTTGAGTTTTCAACGCGGCTTTTAAAGCCCGAATTGCCTGTTTTCTTCCACCAATTAATATATTTTCATTTGTTTTTGTGAATTTGAAAAAGGCATCGTTGAGAGAAATCAAGTGATTCCCTGGAGGTGTTCCGGATTTTTTTACGAATTTCATTTGTTTTTTCTGGGGCGCTGGTTTTTCCACGGGGTGTTTCATAGAAGTCTCGTAATATGGGGTGAATTTTTGGTATGCGGTGCCAGATCCATTGAATATCGTCCCTGGTTCGTGTAAATAGTAATCCCCTACTTGAATACATTCCACGCCTATTTTTTTACACACTTCAGTAATCGCGTCATCTCTCTTTAAAGCATACGGAGTATAGTCCTTATTGAAACCAACGATGTCGATATGGTAATATTTGATACAATTAGATAAGACACTTTCATTATCTCCATAAAAGGTATAGAGACGACCTCCCTTTTGTGATATTGAAGCGGACAAATCTTCTAAAGATTCAATCATGAATTGTACCGCATTATTTGATTTATATGAATTTCCGCTACCTACTTGTTCAGGAGTGAATATGAATATAGTATATACATTTTTACACATGGAAACCAATTGATTTAAGCCATTATTGTCTGTAATTCTAAAATCACGACGAAATATGAATAATCCATTTTCCAATGATTTTTTTTCGGTTGTTTCCGAGATTAGGGTTTCCGGCTCCATAGTTTAATATTATATATATACAAATATAATATTGAATACAATAATTATACGACATTCATTTTGTTAATAAACCATTCAACTGTTTTTTTACAACCCTCTTGAATTGATGTGAATTCAAATTTGATGTCATTTCCAAGAATTTCTTGTAGTCTATGATTTGTTACTGTCTTTTTATATTGTCCGTCGCTATAACTCGGGTTAAAGACGATTCTGTCCTCATAATCAAAACAGCGCGCTATAGTACGCGCAACACATTCTATACTGACCTCGTCTGTTTCATCTACTGATAAAATAATATTATCACCGTTATAATTTTCAATCACCATCATAATAAGCAACGCTAAATCCTTCGAATAAATGAATTGTCGCAAAGGTTTTCCTGTTCCTCTTACAATAAAATCCTCATCATATAATTTGGCTAAATAACATTTATGTATTAGAGCTGGTAATACATGCGCGTTTTCTAGATCAAAATTATCATGCGGCCCGTATATGTTAGTAGGAATAATACAGACAAAATTATCACCATAGGATTCGCGATAGGCACGACAATGGACTTCCAACATGCGTTTCGCATAAGCGTACGCGTCATTGGATTCATGCGGTGGTCCATTGTGTAACATGGTTTCATCAATGGGGTATTCTATTTGGTCGGGGAAAATACATGTTGATAAACATGCTATTAATTTTTCTACACGATGATCGTGTGAGCATTTCACCACGTTGAAATTAATCATTAAATTTTTTTCCAACATGTCTACTTTTTGATTCATGTTTTTGTATAAACCTCCTACATTTGCGGCTAAATGAATGACTATGTGGGGTTTTATGTATTCAAACATTTGATTGGTTTGTTGAAAATCATATAAATCGTAATCTTTGGACGAAACAAATATAAATTCGTATTTATCGCCAAATTCTCCTACAATAGATTGTATTCCGTGACCGACTAAACCGGACCCACCAGTAACTAATATTTTTTTCATTTTTGCTTTATAATATTATAATATGTAAAAATAAAAAATATTAGTTTATTCTACGAGTTTTTCTACCTTGTTTTTTTCTTTTTTCCATGATTTTCTTTTTGTATTTTTTAATCGTTTTTCGAGGTATTTTTTTTCTGTATTTTTTATTTGTCTTGATGTATTTTGTTCCTTTTCTTCTTCCTTTACGATGCTTAATTGTTTTTCCACCGATTGTACCATATCTGTCATAATCATTTCTTTTAACTGGGTCAGATAAAACACTATAAGCTAGTGAAATTTGTTGGAATCTTTCAGTCGCTGGACCAACATTACCTGGATTTTTGTCAGGATGCCACCGTCTTGCTAATTCACGATACGCTGTTTTAATTTGTTCCTGAGTCGCATTAGGCTCTATTTGTAATTCATTATACAATTGGTTTGGTTGATTTCTACTATTCGATCGATTATAAAGTCCTTCATTATCACGCTGCGCACCGCGTTCATTCATATCATCTACAAAATCTTGCGCTTCTCGTGTCCTTGCTTCTTGTTCCTCTGCGCCTCTTTCTCCAAATTGCGGAGTATTTGCTCTTCTTCCTTGTGGATTATAAGGAGTTCTCGGTTGTCTTAATATCAAATCAATTCGTCCCCGAGTAATATGTGGAATAATATCAACCTGATTTTCTGAAATAATCGCAACTTGATTTTCGGTTTCTGGAATTTCAGTTTCGGCATTTTGACGCATATTTATTCTTCTCAAAAGTTCATTCAATCTATCAATCATATTATTCCAATTTCTTAAAAGCCAATCACGAAATGCAGGGGTGTTGTCTATCATACGACCCGTAAAATAAATGAGACTATCTCTTACATAATGAATACCGACATCGCACCCATATAAAATAGCGGGTGCTACTATATCAATCGCGTAAGGATTTATAGTTTCTTCGTCTTCTTGTAAATCTTCTTCTTCATTAGTGGGGTAAATCTCATTATCTTGAGATTGCCGTGTTCCAAAAATATATGTAAGCATTTCAAAAAAACGTTCTTTTGTTCTATATTCTTTTTCTGCTACACCATTGAGATAATTTTCAAGATATTTATCACCTTCATCTTGATTTGTAAAAACATTACTAACGACTTGTTTGATAGCTTCAAAAGCGTTTTTAAATTCAGGATTTTCAATATATGTTTCAATGTTATTCAAATCAAACGCGTCTTCTGGTAAAACAATTGGTAATTCTGATTCTCTTATTTTAACACGATAACAATTCATTGGTTTTACATTGGCACTTACTTCATCATCGCGAAAAACAATTTCTCTAATAGGATTATTACCTCCAGTATAGTATATATATTGTTGATAATTTGGATATCTATATTTCCCAGTATCCGGATCAATATTGTATTTTTCGTCTTGATAACCTATATACCATTCTCCATCAACCTTCACAATACGATTATAATCATCACTTTCATTAAGTAAATACACCATTCTTCCAGATAAATCTATTGGGGTTGGGTCATTTCGTAAATATGTTGTTACTCCATTTTTTATTTTCACTTTTTGTCCTGCGATACCACCGGTTTCTTTATTTTGTTTCTCTACGATTTTTTTCAAGCCTCTCACTACTTCTGGAGTAGAATTTATGTCCTTAATCATTTTGTTCATACATTCTTCTTTAGTATCGCAGTCATATTTTTCCTTCAGTTGATTCATGATTTCATCAGGAATATCCGGAGATAATAATTCTATTAGTTTATCTTCATCAAATAAGTGTGTAGTTTCTAGATGATACATTTTATTTAATTTAACTCTTTCTTCAGGTACATTTTCTTCAAGATTAGGCACATTTTGTCCAACTTGTTTCATTTTTTTTATATCTGGATTAACCGTAATATCCATATTATAACTTATTTGATATGTTCCGTTGCCATTCACATTATTTACAATGCCTTTTAATTTATAATCGCCATAATCAACTATGACATTCGTTCCCTCTATTATAGGGGTATTTGCTTTTGTAAGATATTGTTTTCCGAACATTTCGCCATGACAACACGTTAAGTTTGCGAGTAATACATAAAGTTTTGCCTCAAGAAGTAAAAAATAATCATCAAATGCTTTATATCTTTCAATTTCGTTTGCGTCAGGACGAGTATTTATATATTTATCTACAACTAATTGTAAATTTTCATTTAACCATTTTAATGAATCAATAATTAAATGATAATAATAATTACTCTCACTACTAGTGTTTGATTTTAAAAAATTTAAAATAAATATTATAACAAACGTGGTATTTTCAACACCATAACAAAATACAAATTTTAAAAACAATACAATAATTAAAAAATATTGTTCTTCAAATGGAATTTTTTTTATAGCTTCTAATACTCTATCTTCCATATACATTGTTAATTCTTCATTATTAATACTACTTCTATCCATTTACAAATAAATATACTAATATATATCAATAAAATAATTATTATATATTCTAAATGAAATAAATGATTATAAAGATCCACAATCTTGAATTACCATTTCTTTGACTAAATCGTCAAAACTATATTCCGATTTCCACCCTAATTCAGTTCGTGCTTTTGTTGAGTCACCCAACAATTCATCTACCTCAGTCGGTCTAAAATATTTTTCCGAAACAAATATTAATTCTCTACCACTTTTGGCGTCATAACCAACCTCACTTAATCCTTCGCCTTTCCATTGAATATCAAATCCTTTCATTGCGAATGATTTTTCAACAAATTCCTTAACACTGTGAAATTCATTGGTAGATAAAATATAATCTTCTGCGCAATCTTGTTGTAGCATTAACCACATGCCCCTAACATAGTCTTTGGCATGACCCCAATCCCTTTTGGAATAAATATTTCCCAATACCAATTTTGTATCTTGTCCTGTTATTATCTTATTCAGCCCAATTGTTATTTTCCTGGTAACAAAATTATGCGCTCTTCTAGGAGATTCGTGATTGAAAAGAATACCTGAACAAGCATACATACCATATGCCTCACGGTAATTTTTGGTGATCCAATGTCCATATACCTTGGCAACACCATAAGGCGATCGCGGGTAGAAAGGCGTCGTTTCTTTTTGTGGAACTTCTTGAACTTTACCAAACATTTCAGATGTGGATGCCTGGTAAAATCGGATTTTTTCCAAAGGGATACTCGAATTTCGAAGAGTTTCCAAGAGACGAAGTGTCCCCAGTCCATCCACATTTCCAGTATATTCTGGCATATCAAAGGATACTTTCACATGACTCATCGCGCCTAAATTATAGACTTCCAAAACACCAACACACTCCTTATAGGTGTTGTATATTTCATTCAATATATTGGATAAATTAATTCCATCACTCAAATCTCCATAACGGAGATTTAATTTTTTGAAAATATGCTCAATACGTTGAGTATTAATATTCGACCCACGACGGATAAGACCCCAAACACAATAATTTTTTTCCAATAATAATTCTGCTAAATAAGACCCATCTTGACCCGTAATACCAGTGATTAACGCAATTTTTAATTCACTCATAATTCTAATAATGTAATAATTATATAATTTTTATATAGTTATTTTCATAAAATAGTTATTTTTATTATATTATTCATAACACAATTCATTTTCATTTATTGCGTTTTTAAGATAACACTGTAATTCATTATTTTTTATAACTTCATTAATATCATTAGAACAAAATAATGGAATATTCATATAATATAAATTTTCAATTAATAATTTAGTAAAATTATAACAATCTTGTGTAGTCATTAAATGACAAGTTATAATATGATCAGTATATACTGGTTTATTTAGATATATCGGATCTTCGGGATGATATGTAACACCTATGTAGTTACAAAAATAAAATAATTTGGGTAAATTTATCAATGTCGTATTTATTTCGGGTTGTTGTAAAAAATATGAAATTGAAACATCACAAGAATCAATATTGTTTTTATCAATAATTAAATCTTTTTCTGTATTATAAAATTTATCAGTTGGATCAAATTCTGTTTTATTATGAATACATATTTCACTCCATTTATCCATAATATTTGGTAACAATGGATATAATAATGATAATGCTTTATTAGTTAATATAAAACCAGCACCACCGAAAAAAAACAAATATCTACTACTATTAATGACTCTCCATCCAATGTCACCTCCAATTAAATCATTTACATTGTAATCAAAATAATTTTTTAGTTGCAACATTTTTGGAATATTCACATAAGTATCTGTTCCACAACAAAATACAAATTTATATTTAAAATTTTCATGAATATATTTTAACCCTTGGTATTGCTTATGGGATGCTGATGAATAATCATCTAATACACCATGTAAATGAATATAGTTATTTCCTATAAAGGAATCTTCATTTGTTTTTTCTCCAAGAAAATATAAAAGTTTTACATCGGATTCGCAAGTATTACATAATTTTCCCCAAGTATCATTAATGACACGTATTTGTTCATTATATTTTGGAATCGTATCACATCCATATACACAAATAATGAAATCATATTCTTTTTCATCCATATTTTTATGTCTATAAAAATGTATAGTATATTTTATTCAAAAATACATTTTTATATCCTTTTTCACTTATATTAACAAATAATCATAAAAATTAAATATCCAAACTCAAAGTGTTTTTATCGCTCTTTTGTCGTCTTTTACTTTTCTTAGGCATAGTTCCCTCACTTTGTAATTCTTTTAAATCACTGATTGAAATCGTACTGTTTTCATTTTGTGATGTGGTAGTAGTGGTATTTTGTCTTTGTACAGAAATAGGTGCTATTGGTGCGGCAGATTCTTGTATATTAATGGTTTTTGTTTTTAATCCAGACAATATATCGGAAATATCACTAGGTCCTTTCATTTCAGGACGAGATGATCTAGATGTTTTTTCCGAATCACTTATACCCCCGAAATTTTCTCGAATATTAATACCATCGTTGAAATTACTGCGTCCACCGGCACCCATACTCAAATCAGGGCGTGACATATAGGCACTGTTATTACCTCCACGCGATACAGATGGAGGAACCGCATTTGGACCTTGGGTCGCCATAGGTGGTGGCGGTCCTCCTCCGCCATTCATAGCCTCTGGATTCATTAGACCATTCATAAATCCAGAAAATCCAGGACTGGTTTGACTCATGGAATTTGCTGCTGCAGATTGAAATTGTCGCATTAAATCAGGATTTTGTCGTAAAATATCATCCATTCCAGGCATTGCGGATTTAAACATGGTGTTTGTCATATGTACCATCATAGCACTGCCACCCAATTGGAATAATAATTTCAATTCGGGTGCCATAGATGCTCGTGATTTATATTTATCATATAATTCTCCAAAAATCTCATCGTAGTCAGTCAAATTTTCGTTGACTTGTTCACTCCAGCCGTCTAATTTGACATCAAATGGATCAAAACGGTTATTCAAAAATTCAATACCATTAATACACGCCATTAACATGTTTCCCTGGAATTTAATAGAATTTTGTTTTGTTTTTTCCTCCATAATCATTTCATATTCACCTTGCATTTCAGCAAGAGGTGAATCCATGGTATATTTTTTTGTTAAATTCACGCCCTTAGCCTCCAAATTTTCCAACTTTCTTAAATACTTGAATTTTTCCCTTAATAATTCTTCTTTGGTCATTTGGGGCTCAGCATGACCTGCTTTATCGGGATTCATAGGAATATTGTTGAATTTACCATAACCGTCCCAAGTTTGGGCGTCGTGGTGTTGATCCGCAGTTGCCTGACCAATACTTGATCCAGAACCCGATTCACTGAATCTTACATTTTGTCTTTCACTTGAAAATGACGGAGAAGACTCTATTTTCGCATCAAATAATCCTGACTTAGATTCATAAGTGTTTCTACTTGGAAAATCATCATGAACTAAATCATTTAATTCACTTTCTAAATTTTCTAAATCGTCAATATGAATGTCACTGGTTGGTGTTTTTGATCCTTCTTTCATTTTATCGTTCATTAATAATTCAAGTCCACCACCAAAATTAGTTGATTTTAATTTCATAGGTGAGTCGTTTAAAGTTATATCTGAAATATCAATGATTTCATTATCCATGTCTTATGAATTAATAAGAACATATAATTTTAAGTCTTACGAATAATAAATATATTTATTTTATATAAAAATATACTTATCTATTTTTACATTTTTATCTAAACATTACCAAATTATCACTACATTTTATTTTTAACATACCATAATCCTTGTAAAAAAGAATCAGCTAAATCATCTTTTTTTGTATGTTTTGAAAAAAATGCTTCCCAACATTGATAATAATGTGTATTGGTAATTATTTCTAAACATTTTTGTATTCCCTTTTTTTTACGATCGCTATATTTTATCTTTTCGTCGCTTTTTTCCATATTTGTCTCCTTATCATCCTTTAATTTATTCACAGAGGAAACAAATTCAATACAAATATTATTATTCTTCATAATAAAATATTGAGCAATCATTCCTTGTATTGTTTTCATTCGATTCGCAATAGGACTTATTTGATTTTCAATAATAACCTTGTCTATAGTTTGTAAATGCTCCTCCAATATCATGTCAAATTTTGACTGAATATTTCTTCCGATTGTTACTAAATCAATTTTTGATGCGCTACTACTTTCAATTTGTTCAAAACATGTATTGTGTATATAATCGTTAATAAGAGAGATCAATTCATTCTTCTTAATGGGTGTGGTGTATGTTATCTTATATTTTTCTGCTAAATCATATAATTCCTGAATTTTTTTCTTGTTTAAATTCGTTTTTAATTCACCATTTGGAATTTGATAGTCTTGTTTCTTTGAATGTTTTAAACAGTAGCATTTTCCGTTTTTAGTAAATTTTGCGGGCTTATCACATACTTGATTATTTTTATCGAATTCTTTACATTTTGTTTCACATTGTTGTGCTAAATTAATAACATCCCATTTTTCAATAGTATAGTGTTCTTCTTTTTTTACTAAAAGGCAAAATGCTAAATTTTTAATTCCGACATCTATACTCAAAATTTTCGAAGAATCTGGACAACAATGATTCATATATAACAAGTCTATATCTATTTTTACATAAAATATTATATTCTTTTTACATAAAAATATAATATTTATATACCTTTTTTATACATATATGAGTTACATTATATGATTCTGATATAGCATTATAAATGTCAAACAGTCTAGTCTAAAGTATGTTTTATAGTAAACCACTTAAATAATTATACATAAATAATAATTATTATGACTGAAGATGACAAAAATAGTATAAATGAAAATGAAATTATAAATGACCCGTTATACGATATATGTAATATGAATACAAAAATTATGTCTTCAAATAATATTTATAACTATTTTAATAATTTTATTTTTTCGGAGGATATTAAAGTGATTGGTAAATTATTACATCGATTTGAATATTTTTTAAAGGTTAAAGATTTACCAGGAGACATCGTTGAAGTTGGAGTATTTAAAGGATCTGGAATAGCTACATTTTCTAAATTTGTAGAAATATACTGTCCAAATTCAAATAAAAAAATAATAGGTTTTGATTTATTTGATTCAATATCAGCCGATTCTATATTAGACAAATATGATATAAATGATAAAAATAATATGAAAGTTGTTTATAACAGAGTAAATTCCAGTGAATTAACATTAGAAAGTGTTAATAACAGACTTGACAATATGAATATAGATAAAAAATATATTTTGGTAAAAGGTGATGTAGAGGTTTCTTGTAAAAAATTTATAAGTGAAAATCCTGGATTTAGAGCATCCCTTATTTATATGGATGCGGATTTAGATGTTCCAACCTATAGTTCGTTGATGTATTTATGGGATAGATTATTACCTGGTGGAATAATTTTATTTGATGAATATGAATATCATAAATTTAGTGAAAGTTGTGGCGTTGATAGATTTTTAAAAGAAAAAAATATTAATTATGAATTAAAAAGCACAAATTGGGTATGTCCTACAGCATATATTATAAAAAAATAAAATTATAAAGAATACTTTTTTATTCTATTCTGGGACAACAATAGAAGGCGATATGAGTCGCGCTTGTAATTGCTCCCGCGTTAAATAAGGTGATTTCAAGTCACTATTATTATATCCGTAGCCTGGACGAGCATTATCATAAGTGGACTTATACAATAATGGAACATTGGATGACGGTGTTTTTCCCGTTTGAATATGTGAAGGAAGACCCATATCATAACAAGCTTCTGATGTATTATATTTCATGATTTCAATACCATTATGAGTTAAATATTGTCTATACTCCCAACTGCTTTTAATATTTTCTTGTTGTTGTATTCTTTTATTTACAACCGCTTCTGGTTGCCAGGTTGCGTAATTTCTCCCATCTGCCATGATAGGTGGATAATTAAAATGAATATTATTTGATCCGGAATAACAAGTTCCCCAAGACATATATATTTAAATGCTATAATAAATTTTAATATATAATAAAATAATATTATACAAAATAATATTAATTATTGAAACAAAATTTTATTCAAGTAATTTGAGTAATTCATTTTTCTTCATTTTTGATGAATCAGTTGCTAAGTTTCTCTCAACAACAATTTCCCTTAATTTGGTTAATGACATTTTTTTGTAATCAATATTTTCATTCGAACTACTATTAGATATATTTATGGTTTTTAATATTGACAAATCAATATTACTGATATCATCGTTATTAATAATTTCAATTTTATCATTTTTCGTAAATGTATTATAATTTGTTTGATCTTCTAAAACATCATGATTAATTAAATCAATTAATTCAACTGGCTCATCATCGTCATTACTTAAATCATTATCATCATCATCATCATCATTGTCGTCATCATCGTTATCATCAATTATTTCAACATCATTGTTCTCACTACCATATATAGAATCACTTAATATATTTATTATTTTAATATTTTTTGTGTTTTTTTCTTCGTAATCGTCATTGTCGTGATCTTCATCGTCTTCCCCATCATCATAATCATCATCCTCATCATCTTCTTCATCGTCATCCTCATCATCTTCTTCATCGTCATCCTCATCATCTTCCTCATCTGAAACTTGTATTAATTCACTATCACTCTGTCTAAATCCGCCACTTAAATTTGCTAATACTTGTTGTCTTTGATCCGCAAATGGCTGTAAACTTATACCACTAGATTCAGAGCTACGAATATAATTCAATTCTTGTGCCATAGTATTTACTAAATCGAACATACCATTAATTTTATGATTTTGTTGACTTATTTTTTGATTTAAATACATAAATATACCACCAATTAGAATAATAATGATTGCTAAAATAATTAGAAATGAAGGACTAAATATCGATAACATTATTAAAAAATATATATATATTTATATTTTTTAACAAACGAATATTATTTATTAAAATGCTCTTTAATATAATCAATTGTTTCTTTATTAGATAATCCGTTTTTAAATTTTTTCCAATATTCATTGAATATTTTTGACCCAAAGAAAGAATCCAATATTTTCAACAATAATTTTTCAGATTGGTCTATTTTATCTCTTCGTTCATCATTTTCTGTTTTTTTATAGGTATTTATATAATTAATAATAGAACTCATTCTTGAAAATATAATGATACTTATTTGTGATTCTAATTCTTTATTTCGTTCTCTTTGTTCATAATCACTTTTATTATAAAATAATTCATCATAATAATAATTCATTTCAGGATGATCTATAAAAAATTTGATTGTCTCATCTAAAAATTCTTTATAAAAATTATCAAAATATTGTACTTCCTGATTATTTACACTATCTTTATAGGAAACGATTTG
>Ga0136644_10001752_pt1 | contig 17059 bp, 15 predicted proteins | sample C_130820_EF_Meta_FD_94780 | JGI IMG/M metagenome (GOLD analysis project Ga0136644, IMG submission 94780) | Freshwater microbial communities from Lake Croche, Canada to study carbon cycling - C_130820_EF_MetaG (v2) (version 2) | ecosystem: Environmental > Aquatic > Freshwater > Lake | place... | reverse complement strand
AGTGTTCTAGAACTGGAGCCCATTTCTTTTGTAGTTCTTCTGTCATATACATGAGGGGTTTCTCCTTAAATTAGAAATGTATTTTTTATTTATTACTTTAGAGTTTTAGAAATTCCGCTTGCATATTGTTCGATCAAAGTATCAGTAGAGCGGTATTCTCTTTTTTCTTCTTCAACCAAAACTTCATCAAATGCTGAATTATCTGCAACCACGTAGTTGTCGTTGAAATAAGATTCTTTCAAGACTTCTAGTTTTTCTACAAATTCTTCTTCAGTAGTGAATTCCACACCCTCTGCGAGTGATTTTAATTTTTCTACTTGAGTTTGCGCTAGGCCTTCACACGCTGTGTAGATAGCCTCAATTTTTTTCTGTTCGTTTAATTCTTTTGTCAATTCAATACCACGATAAATCTGTTCATTCAATGCTTCTTCTAGTTCTGCAACCTTTGCAGCCATTTCAGAAACAACATCAACTTTATCTTCTGGCACATTAATATAGTGTTCAACAAATAAATTGTGTAATCCGTTAATGAAGTCTTCCGCAATTTCAGCACGTAGACCTGTGTCAACTGCTAATTCGTTTTCTTGCATCCATTCTTCAACCATATAGTTTAGATAGTCATCAACTTTTGATGCCAAATCTTCTTTGATTTGCTCAACAGCTTCATCAAACTGTTCTACCAATTGTTGTTCTACTTGTTCAGCAATAACTTCAATGCGAGACATAACTGCTGCTTCAAAAATTGTTGTTGCTTTTTGTTTGAATTCTTCAGAAAGATTCTCACCACTCAATAGAGCATCGATATCTTCTTTCATTGATCCTGCATCATCATAGTGTTGGAATGTAGCACCAGGATTCTTTTGAAATGTTTGTTTTGGAGCAGGTGATGCTTTGCGGTCACGAATAGTTTCGTACTGGTCAGCAGTAGATTGTGTAGGATGCATAACATCTTTACGACCCATAGTTTCTTGTGGTTGATTTTTTAATGATGTATATCCAACACCATCTTTTTCTGAACCAACAGGAGGTGTAGCACCTGGAGGTGTAGCTTGTGGTGTGCCTTTTAAGTAATTTGGCAATTCATCATCCATTTCTTCTGGTGAATGTCCAACAATACCTGCACTCTTTTCGCCATAAGCAACTTGTGGTTTAGTAGCGTTTAAGCCTACTTCACCATTTTTGTGTGCGTCTTGGCCACGGGAACCACGCTTTGCTGCAATATTAGCCTCAAATGATTCCTTAGAACCTTCTAAAATAGCAGTAGCGGCTTCTGACAGTTTAAATCTATTAGTCATTTAAAAATCTCCTTGATTTTGATTATTTATTTATAGGTTAAAGTTTTTTGATGAAATTTTCAAAGATGCGGAGACTAACTGCCTCGATATCCGCAGAAGAAGCTTTTCTAATTTCTTGAACAGCTTCTGCATGATCCATTTCAGTCCAAACACCATCGACCAACATCCATTCTTTTCCTTCCATAATGCCATGAACAAAAGCTCCCGGCGCAGAAGGATCAGCTACAATATCTGCCGCTGTGGCTAGATAGAAATCGGGTTGAACAACATTAACACCGTTAACGTTTTTCAATGAACCCATACCTCGTGATGAAACACCTAACTGAGCACCGCCTTCAATTAATTGACGAGCAATGTTACCCATTGGTGTATCTAAAATTTTTGCTTTACCAATCCATTGTGTACCATCTTCACGTAGACCAACAATCATGTGTGACACACGATCAAGATTGATAGTAGGAGAATCTGGATGACCCAATTCACCAAAAGCTCTATTTTTATTGATGTATTCTTCTGTATAACGATGAACTTCTTTTTTCATCGTATTGTATTCATACAGACGGCCATTCTTGTTCTTTTTTTCTGATACAAGAAAAGGACCTTCAATGAAGAGTTCTTTTTTACCGTCTGTACCTTCGGTAATATAATTTACCGTTTCGTTGATTTCTTTAATTAGTTTCATGGTTTTAATCCATAATCGCCATAGTTGAACGCAGCAGGATCTCTGAATTGACCTCTAGAATAATATTCATTTTGCTTGCGTAATTCTAAAATAAGAGTATAACTGTTATTCGCAACCATTCCTCTAGTTGTAATTCCAATGTCACCATTTGAACCAGACTTTCCTTGTGTTGCATTTGGAATAGTGATCCAGTTGCCTGCACCATCATATTCACCAACACCACTTAGTATAGCAATTGTTTGTGGAGTAGTTGCATTCCAATACAATTCAACGTCAGCCGCATTTGAATTGGTGCAATCAAACCACAATCTATACAAGGCTAGACCATAATAACTTAAAGCTGTATTTGCAGCACCACCTTGACTGTTTGCAACAAGAAAACCGTTAGTAGCCAAAGCACCAGAAATAGTATTTGCTTGAATTCTGGTAGTATTTGCTTCTTGGCCAGTACCATCAAACTTTCCTGTCAGTTTGATGATAGTGTGCTGTGTATCGTCTTTTAAGACTTGATAACCATATGCATTTGCCATGTTTTATTCCATTCTATTTTAGTATCTATCACCACTTGAGTGTCTAGTGACACCAGATTTTGGTGAAGTTATTTTACCACCAGAACTAGATTTGTCCTTACTAAAAATAGAAGGGCCTTTTCCTGAAGGGAATGCAGGTTTCTTTCTGTTACTATCATTCATTTCGCCTGGTTTGTCATCTTCTGGATCACCTTTGTGGTCCATCGTTTCTAGCGCTTCATTATATTTTGAAGGAGTATTATGAGTACCTGTTCTATAAGATTGATCTTTAGTCTTATCTGATTTGTGAGTACCTGTTCTATAAGACTGATCTTTAGTCTTATCTGAAGTCATGTGTTCTGCATGATCTGCTCTAAGTGCGCTAATAGCTTCTTCTGGACTTCTATGACCGGACATATCTCCAATTTCAGGATGTTCATGGTAATATTTTGTTCCAGAACCGTGTGAATAGGAACCAATTTTACCAATTTTTTTGCCTTTATAATGGACAGTTTGGTCGTGGCCACCATCGCTATTTTTTACTTTTTTACCTAAAGTGATGTGTGTCATTGTACCTTCATTGACAATAGATTCTTGTGTTACCAAGTTTTGTGCAATCTCTTGTTTCTTTGCTTCGATTGCAGCAGTTACTCTATCGTGAATAGATGCATATAGTTCACTGCGAAATTGTGAACCATTGTCATCCATTGCGTAATCGATTAATTTTCTTGTATCCATTTTATTCTCCGTTTGGTTGGTGAAATACTTTAACTATTTATATTATTCTTTTTTAGTCTGCTTTGCTACAACTGCTGCTTGTTGCTTAGCTGTCTCTCTATCTAGTTCTGCTTGATGCTCAACATCGCCTTGGCCAATTGTACTCATCATCTGTTGTTGTGCAATAGAATTTGTAACATCGACTGGAATACCAATGCCTGCTTCTTTTTCTTCTTCCATCTCATTTTCCATTTTCTTAATTTCATCATCATTTAGGCGAAGAACATTACGTTGGATCCATGCATTCGAGAAGTAACGACCAGTATATGGATCAACACTTGACAACAAACTTAAACGTTCTCTCATCAACTCAGCTTCCTTGAGTTCTGTGAAGTTATTATCTTTAATAAAGTTATAGTGAATATGTTCTCTAAATTCTTTCCATTCATTGTCTGTGCAAATGCCTTTCAGTACACACTGAACTCTTAAACACTGGTCAAATAAATCGGAAAATTTAGTACGTTGTCTTGCAACAAACTTAGCAAACTTTAATTCATCACGAGTAATCTCACCAACACGGCCTAAAGAGAACCCTGATTGATTAGGATCAAGTCTGGACACAGGAACGTTCAAAGACTTATACAACTTCTTCTCAAAGTATTTAACGTCTTCCAGTTCACCTAGGTTCTGTCCGCCTGGTAATGTAGTAATCTCTGTACCTTTGCCGCCTTCTCTACGTGGCAACCAAAAGTCTTCCATCATAGACAAGAACTTACGATCATCACGAACTTCACCGGTGTTAGCGTCATACACTAACTTGTTCTTGTACTTGACCATAATGTCACGTAGGTATTGTTCTGCCTTTAATTTTGGCAAGTTACCAACGTCAATGTAGAAAATACGGCGTTCAGGTGCTCGAGAGATACGATAGATAACTGTCGCATCTTCAATCATACGCAACTGATTTAAAGGTTTGATTGCTTTGTGTAGATATGATAATACAACTGCTCTACGTGAGTCCATCAAACCAGAGACCACAGATACAATAGAATCAGTAGTAATGCGAGTACCGACGGGTCCAAAATTTGTAGAACTCCCTGTAGTTACTTTGTCGTTATATATGTAATACTCATTTACGGTATTCATAACTTCAATACCGGTGCGTTCATCTTTTTGTTTTTTGACCTCACGAATTTTACGCATCTTACGTGGGTCAATATATCTCAACTCTCTGATACCCATTGTAGGATTTTCACGGTCCACAATGATATGATAAAAGAGTTTGCCATCAATATAAAATCTACGGAATATATCTTGCGCCATTCTTGTGTAGTTAAGCATACGCAAGACTGTATTGAATTCGTCTTTGATGGCTTTCTTAATTTTATCTGGTTGTTTTAAATCATCTAAAACAATTTGAATATTTTTGCCATCATCGTCTTGACAGATTGCTTCGTTAACAATATCATCAATTGCAGATTCAATTTCTGGCTGCATAGCCATTTCACGGTATCTAGAAATAAGTTCAACTTCATTTTTTGCTGTGCCATCTAGATCAACATAAGTTCCATAATATGCAGCTGATGTAATCGTTAACGCACCATCATCGTTGCTTGGTGGGCTAAACGATTGTTGTGTCGCTTGGTTTTTTTCTCCCTCTTCACGAGAAATTGTAAAACCAAATAAGCTAAATTTATTTGCCATCTGTAATAAGTCCGTTCAAAAAAACATAATAGAAGGACCGAAGTCCTTCTGTATATAGTAAGACTATAATTAGGTTGTTAAACCTGTTGTAGCACCATTTTCACCAGTAGTCCAGTATTGATATGCAAATGTTACTGAAAACTCTTCAATCGTATCATTTGATGCCCAATCTAAATCAATTGGAGACAAATCAACTGGGAACATACCAACAAAGTTGTAACCTTTGATAGAACCTACACCACCAAATGAACCTGCTGGACCAGTTTTACCATATTGATAAACTTGTGCATCTGAGGTATAGTTTTGTCCAGTTGCAGAAATAGCAACACCTGGATTGCCTCTAACGTTGGTTTCATTACTGTTGATTGCATTCATCCACTTTTCGATTGAATTGCGGATCATAAAATCTTCATCATTGATGATTGTAATTGTCCAGTCTGCAAATGTTCTGTTTCCAGCAAATTTCATCTCACGACCAAAATAATATATGGGCACAGTACCAATTGTAGAACCTGGTAGTTGTGCTGATTTTGCCATGAAAGAAAGTTTGTTTCCGGTAATTCCTGGAATACCAGTCATCACTACTTGGAATAGATTTGGACGAGCGCCATCTCCTACCAATCTTGTTGTAAAATCGCTAATTGTAAATGCCATTTTATTCTCCTGTTATTTTATTTATTACGCTGTAGTATTGGTAATTGTTGTGAAATTAACACCAGTACCAACTGCAACAAAATTCAACTGAATAAAGTTCACGGAACGATTAGGTTGAATGTAAATATCACCAACAAATTGATTATTATTAACAACAGAAGGTGTATTGTTAGTAGAATCACAAACAACTTGGAAAGAAGTGATACCACGTTGTGCTTGTACTTGACGTAGATAAGGAGTAATTAAAGAAACGAATTGTGCTTGAGTGAATCCGTCATTAAATTCAAATAATGAATATTGTGCAGCTTTAGCAATTGCTTTCTCTAGTACAATAAACAATCTACGAACATTGATACGATCAAATGCTGAAGGTTGTGATTGCATTGTCTTATCGCCAAACAGTACAGTACCTTGACCAGGGAATGAAGCAACAGGGTTAACCGCAACTTGATACAACGCATCACGATTAGATTGTGTTGGATTCCATGCTAATTTAATAACATTCTTGATCACACCACGAGTATAACCTGCTGGTGAGTACCATGGATTGTTGTTTGTATCAGTATAGACACACAGACCAGCAATATCGCCGTTCAATGGAACCCAACGATATGTATTGTTATAGCGGTCAAACAAATACTTCCAACCAGAATCTGCAAAACCGTATGAACCAATTGGACCACCAGTAAGAGAAGATAAACTATTTATCCATGTTGTAACTGAAGATTGTTCACTTCCTGAGTTATTAACAACTGATGAATATGGTGGAGATACAAATGCAATTGCATCTTTTCTCGTTGCAGCTGTATTGATTGCATATGTTTGTACTGCTGTGTTTGTGTATGGACCAGTCATAATCAACGAAACGGTTGTTTGAACTGGATCAGCAAAATAAGACATTGCATTGATAACATCTGCATCAGTTACAGAAGCATCATTACCACCAGACAAAGCACTAGTAAATGAACCAGATAAAACAGCAAAATTTGTATTAGCAGAAATTTTACCCCATGTGTTTGATGTACTTGAATAATTCACTGGATCTACTGCAAAGATGTATTTTGAGTTATTGAAAATTGCATTTTTGTAATAGTTTGATTGTCCATAAGAATCCATACTGTCATAAGCTTTAGAAAGATATGAGAATGTTTCAAGAACAGTACCTTTTACACCACTGAACAAACCGCCAGTATCAACAACTGCAATATGAATTTGGTCGTTTGCGCCACCAACTTGACTTACTGAGTAACTTGTGCTTGGTTGAGAATTAAAAAAACTTGACAAAGCAACATTAGCATAGTTTGTGCCTGTTGCATTTATTAATGGAATATTCCATGCAGAATACTGCGTTGAGTTTGCACCAGCATCAATAACAGAAACTGTTAGTGAGTTACCAAGAGCGCCTGGATAACGAGCAATAAAAGGACCATATGTATTTGCAGCACCATTAGGTAAATATGTATATTGGAATACATCATTATTTACAACTTGAATTGTTGCTGAACTATTTGAAGTTGCATTATATGAGTTTGCATTTGCTGCACGTACAACTTGTAAATTGTTACCATAAGCCAAGAAAGAAGCAGCGGTAAAAAATGATGTTGCTGTGTTGTTATCTGGATCACCAAATATTGATATTAGTTGGTTCTCATTGCTAATTGAAATTATTTTTTTTGCTGGTCCCCAGTTAAAAGCACCTGCATAAGCTCCGGCAGTAGTTAAAACAGAAGGAACAACTGTTGTTAAGTTGGTTTCTGTTACAATTACGCCTGGAGATAATTGAGCTATTTGCGCCATATTGATCTTCTCCTTGAATTATTCTGTTATAGGTACATCGCACCATTTAATTATTTATGAATCATTATTTTTATAGATTTTTCATAAGGTCTCGCATAAACATACCATATGTATCTCCTCCAAGATTTGCATCCCATAAATCTCCATCAATCAATTCAAGTTGCATTTGCATACTATCATCTAAAATAGGTGCAGGTAGAGTTTCATCATCCATTTGATTCATATTTTCTAACTGCATCTGTTTACGTATATCATGGTCAACAATTTCTTTGAAATACTTTTGTGTAGTTGCCCAAGCAAAAAGTACTAAAGATGTAACTAAATCGTCATTCGAACCTTCATCTGCAGCAAAAGAATTGTTTTTCGCAATAAAAGTAGTTAATTCTGAGATTGTGTCGAAGTCATTTACTATCAACTTATCACTTTCGATTAACATTTTTAAATTGGAACAACCAATTCTCTTTACTTGTGGTGACATTTTAATACCCAACTGTACACCTCTTGCAAAACCAGCACTCAATTGTTGCGGTCTCTTATTACCTGTGAATATCTTCCACAAGTTTTCATACTCCAATTCTGAGTGAAGTGTTTCTGCAATTTGTGGTGTATTATTTATCTCAACCAAGATATATGCATCATTATACATTCTTGCCACATTGTAGATGACAGTAGGAAATAATACTGGTGAAATCGATGAACTATGGTATGATGCAACTTGTTTGTACGGTATTTTTGAGATATCGAATACAGAAAATGCGGATGAATCTAGGTTTTTACCTTCTGAAACGTCAACGGTAATTGCATACAAATGATCTCTCACAACTTCTGCGTCTGAATCTTCTTTAATTGGTTTTTCATAAATCTTAACTTTATCATGCTCATATACAGGATCAAAGTAAACCATTTGTTGAAGTTTCTCACCTGAAATAAGTGTGTTTGTAGAACCTAAGAATTCACATTCAAACTCTTGCCTAAACTGTTCAAGTGAAGTATTTCGGATTGTTTCTTCTTTCCATTTCTCATCACGACCAGGTACCATGGACCAGTGGATTGAGAATGTTTTGTATCCGTTTTTCTTACCAATTGCATCCATCCACAACTTGTAGAATAGATTCATGCCGTTTGGTGTAGACACAATAATAATCTTTGTGGACTTACCAGATGAGATAACAGGATAAACTGAGTTAAAGAATTCGTTTGCAATGTTTGCAGGAACGAACGCAAACTCATCTAAGAATACTACGTTAAATGATCCTCCACGAACCGCAGACGATGAGGTTGACGCTGCAATAATCTTAGAACCATTCTCCAGTTCTACGTTACCTTTGTTCCAGGTAACGATACCTTGTTGCAACCACATTGGAAGATTTTCATATGCAAGTTGATACTTTGCTAAAATATCTCTTGCAAGAGAACCTTTGTTGGCAAGAACTGCAATATTTTGTGAGTCTGTAAACAATGTTAACCATAACAAATATGCAACTGATGTGGTGGTTTTACCAACTTGACGAGGACATTTAGTGATTGCAAATCGATTTTCGTGAAATAACTTAATCATGTCTTTTTGAAAATCCCACATCTTGAACGGCATCAAACCTTGGTCAACGTTAACAATCTTGATATAGTTGGCTGCAAAATAGACCGGGTCTTTTGCACACTTCATGTATTCTTCAACTTGTTCTTGGGTATACTTCAGTTGAACGCCTATACGTTTGAGTAATGGATTATCTCTGTATGACTCTTTACTTGTTATCATTATTACCTTTAATCAACTTATTCAATTCAGAAGTTGAACCAACAAATATAGCCTTATCGATGTGTGTTGAACCTGATGGTGCATTCTTTTTATCCATCTCACGCATTTGTTTCTGTACTGCAAGAAGTTCCTTGTTCGCATCTACTACATTTTTTAATAGTGTGCCATATACTTCAAATGCTCTTGGGTGTTGACCAGCTTTTGCAATCTGAAGTATTTCTTCCATTGCATCTTTGCCTTGATCGATTAGGTCTTGTAGATTGGATTTGGTTTGTTCGTATGCATCTACCAAATCATCTTCAAGATTTGTGTCTATCAATTCTGTTGTTGTTTTTTCTTTTGGTACAACCGGCAATTCAGCCTTTGGTGAAATATCAAATATTTCTTCCATACTTTTTTCAAATTTATTCATCAATTATCTATATTCAGTTATGTTGGTTGTATATGTATATGAACTATTAGCATTGGCAGATGTTGGATTTGGTGTGATTACTATCTTACTGAATTGTTTTTGTGTAATATTATAACTATTGAAAGTCCAATTAGCAGCAGATTCTAAACCAATTAATGCAGTATTTGATACAAAGTTACCTTGTAAGTTTGAAACTGTTAGTTGTGTATTTGCTGAGTTCCAAGAAACAACTTTTGCGGATGCTGTAGACATTGCACCTGATGCACCTTGATAAACCAATTCACTTGTTTTAAAATTGCCATTACCACCAGAATTCAAATTGAAAGTTATGAACTGATTACTTGTAATATCATTCATAATGTTGGTGATAGAAGTTTTAATTAATCCAGCAGAAGATGTTGCACCAAAAATAAAACCTTTAACAGTAAAGTTTAGTGTCCAAATAATCATTCTTGTATCTGAATCTCTGTCGCCTTCATAAGTTACTTCATATTCTGTATTATTCAGTACGACAGGAACTTCTTTGATGATACCCATTTCAGGAATCATATTCACTTTGATTGTATAATCTGGTGCAAAGAAAGGTAAAATGTGTTCAATGATTTGATTACCATCTTCAATATTTCTTACATACAAGTATAAAGAAAAATCAAAATCATAAGGAACAGGAACATACTGTGAATTGAGTGTTGAACCATTTTGATAAAATTGTTTTGTGTTTGTTATTTGTTTTCGTGATGCATCGTATTTTAATCCATTCATTTCATAAGACATTCTAGGTAATGTCATCATTACTTTTTTGTCTAGATTTGGATCACCTTGTAGACGCATCACATATAATTCTTTTGTTGCATAATCGATAGGCACAACAAAACGTTCTTGTTCTGTCAAATCTGGATTGTAGCGAACTAAAGTGATGTTGTTGAACAAGTCACCAAAAGCGACTGTCAATTTACGAATCATTCTATTATATACTACATTAGCCATTATAGACCACCAATCGGATTAACTTCTGTAGTAACAACATAAGTGTTTGCAGAATTCTGTATTGTCTTATTGTCGTATGGTTCTTTGATTGCAGGTGATGCTAACGGATCAAAAGTTGATAATAAGTATCTTGCATTACTTGTAACACCAATAATAGTTGAACCACCAATAAATTCACCTGCAATATTTGTTACAGATAAAGTATTTGAAGATGGTATCCAAGACTGTACTGTGCCAACAGTAAATGCGTTTGCATATGTATTATCGTTTGATTGAAACACTAATTCTTTTATTGTATATGTTCCTGTACCTGTACCTGTGTTCAAATGAATCGTATATGCAGAATCTGTAACTGCTTGATCGATATCTGTAACACCAGTTGTAATAACTTCTTGTGAATACTTGAATTTTTCCATTTCCATTTCATAGAAATATGGATTCTTTCTACCCAATTGAAAGCCGTCTTTGTTTTGGTCTACGAATTTAATCTCATATAATTCACCGCCACCATTTAAAAACGGTACATAAATCAAGTCACCTTCTCTAGGTCTTGTTAATAGATTTTGTGGTACTCTTTGCTGAAATGCTCTGCGAGAAAGAATTACACTTACTTGATTTCGTATTTCTAATCCAAACTTAGAGAAGAAATCTTTCTCACCCTCATGTCCCATAACACTCGACAAATACATTTCTACTGGAAATGCAGTCTTAAACTTTTTTACTGGGTCTTCACCATACAACAAGTCTCTTGCTGCATCGTTATTGTTAGGCAGATAGTATGCGTCAAAGCCTTGAATCTTAATGGACTCAGTAATCAAATCTTCAACAAGTTTTTGCTCGTTGTATTTGGCGTTATAGTTGTTGAAATATTTGCTGGTCGCCATATTAATTCATCATAAATTCTAACGGTGCACCATATTGTGTTTCCATCTCATCATGTAATGCTTTGATTTCTTCTTCAGCTTCATCAAATGTTTCTTTACCATTCAATGTAACGCCGCCAGGTAATTGAATACCACCAAACTTTTTCATGTTAGAACCCCAAGTTCTTTTGATAAGTGCAGTAGCATATTGTTTTAACCAACGATCATTCCAAACATTTGGATATGCATTTGGATTTACGTTACCATAAGCCTCTGCAACTACAATTGTTCCAGCTGGTGTTTGTTGTGTGCCCCAAGCCCATTCAATATATAGTCTCTGTGTTGCTCTGTTCCAACGAATAGGAACCGAACCACTAAACATCAATTCAAGAGATCGTAGGTGTTGTTGTGTAAGTGTATAATTCACATAGGATGCAGATGTGAAGTCATATAACTCATTTAAACGTAGTTGGTATCTCAAGTCAAACATATTGACATTTGCCTGTGAGTCTGTAGCAGGAAAAATTCGAGAAATACCAATTATCTGAATTAAATTATTGCTTTCATCTCTCACATTAGATGCATCAAGATACTTGTTATTAATATCTGTTTGCGTTACTGTATGAATCCAATAAAATTTCTGTGTACCATCAAAATGATAATCTTGCCAGTATTGGATAGCGTCATCGATCCTATCTTCTACTTGATCATCATCTACGTTAATATCAATAACAGGCGCACCTAACCTGCGTAAGCAATAGTCTTTGAAATCTTGGCGAGTGTTTATTACTGACATTTAGAATCTCCTATTATTCTCTATTTATAATGTTAGAAAAACATCATAAGAAAATTTGAAGTTGCTTGAGAAACTGCCGTCGCAACAACATTATATACAATTACAATAAGTCCACCTGTACCTGTTCCTGGTGTTCCTACTGCTGTTGTTCCGCCGACCGCCGCAGCACCACCGCCTGCACCATAACCTCCTGCTTTACCCCCATTACCATAGAGTGATGTAGATGTACCAACAGCACCACCACCACCGCCAGAACCTGGACCATAAGTTGTACCATCAGAAGTTGTCCAAATTGCTATATTATTTTGACTTCCTGCTGAACCATTACGCACTGTGAGCAATGTCGTTGATGTATTTGCACCGCCACCACCGCCGCCAGAACCCGAGGTGCCGGGTGTAGAGTTTGCTGTTGTTGTACCACCTATACCACCAACAATGGTTCCTGTTGGGTCTGTTCCACCTTGGCCACCTGTTGATGTTGATGTTGCGCTACCCGCAGTTGAACTTGGTCCACCAGCGCCGCCGCCGCCACCAGCACCACCATTTGTACCTGTTCCTGATGTTGATGCGGCACCGCCCGCTTTACCTATTCCGTATGGACTGCCAGCGCCACCGCCTCCACCACCCCTTTGTCTATTTGCTGCAATTGAATAAGAAGCGCCACCGTTACCACCACTAAATGTAATAACTCCAATGCTACTAGCACTTGATCCTGCAATATTTCCTGAAGCACCTTTTGCAAGAACACCTAATGATGAACTTCCTGGTGCTGTGTTGCCAGAGAATCTAAACCATGTATCTGCTGTTGAACCATAGGTTAGTGGACCAGGAACATTTGCATATGCTGCTGTGCCAGTTGTTGTGCTTGTATATATTGTGTTCGAATTAGCAAAAGCACCAGCGCCTCCACCACCTTGAGCGCCTGAAACATATATGCCACCATTTGAACCTGGACCAATAGCATACACGGTTAAACTTGTTGTACCAGCAGGAATATAAACATCTTGTGTTGAAGTGAATGCTTGTGTATATGTTGCGGGTGCAGTGACAGTTGGAGTATATGTGATGATGATTAGGCCTTGACCAAGAGTGCCTGAACCACCACCTCCAGTACCACCAGCAGCGCCATTTGTACCGCCATTAGCACCGCCACCACCACCGCCAACACCATAATTATTTAAAGCAAAATCTTTCCATTGTGAAATGATGTCTAAACTACCTGCACCACCAGTTCCAAAATAGGATCCTCCGCCGCCACCTCCACCGTTTGAACCTGCACTCCCTGCATTACCAGTACCTGCCGCACCACCTGCACCACCTGGTGATATTGTGTTTCCTAACCGACCATCACCACCCGCAGCACCTTGAGATGAACTTGAAGGATTACTTGCACCATTACTTCCTCCATTAGCACCACCGCCGCCGCCGTTGCCGTCAGTGGAATATATGCCGCCGTCGCCGCCGTTGCCACCATTGCCATTTGGTCCTGCCGATCCACCAGATCCACCCCATGTAAAATTAATATTACAACATATATCTCCAGAACCAACAGCCCCACCAAAAAAGAAGTTTCCTGATGCGGAAGTGTACACACTATTAACGTCACTGGTTGATGTGGTACTATTCGCGCCGCCTGTCGCATTGCCGCCTGTCGCTACAACTCCTTTTGTTGGTGAAACGGGAGCACCATATCCCGAAAGCAATGGTTCCCAAGTGGCACCATGATCTGAACTTCTTGATATAGTACCTTGACCGGGATAACTTGACCAAGTGTATAAAACAGAACCTGCATTTATTATTACTAATGGAATAGCGTCCCTGTTATAGTTTATGTAAGGTGCTGCTGAATAGGAAGTTGACCAATTTATGCCGTCTGTACTTGTAAGAATTCTTAAATATTTATTTGGTGGCGCGTAGCCCGTAATATATAATTCCGAAATAATAAATTTTGTACCATCAAAAATACAATTACTAAAACCAAAACCAGTAGCGTCATAACTTCTAAGAGTCCATGCGTTTCCTAATGAACTTGTGGTGTAAATTTTTCCAGACACGCCGCCACCACCTGGATATGCATATACCCATATACCATTACCATACGCTATTGATGCAGTTATACTTGAAGATGGAGGAGTTGTGAATGTTTGAGCACCACCCGGTGTTGCAGAATAACCTATACCATAAGTACTACCACCACTTACACCAGTGGACCCAACAACAGCATATTGTGATCCGCTGTATGCATAAGAAGCTATCGGGATGCGGTTATAGCCATAAGCTGCATCGTGTATAAATGTGGGTGTTCCTGTATCCGGATTAGATACGGTTTGAGTCCATGATATTCCGTCAGTGCTTGTCCATTGTGTGTATGTTCCTGCTGCACCAAACTGGCCATTCCATGTACACATGACAAAAGTGCCATTAATGAAATAAATATACTCAGGTTGAAAGTAACCAGTTGTTGGTCCGCCTGTAATTAAATTCCATGTAACGCCACTATCCGTTGAATAAACAAGTTTGAAGGGTGGTGAGTTTGTTATATTATTTCTTGCACCAACCACAATTGTTGATCCATTGGCAGCAACTACAGCAGTATAAATTGTATTTGCTGCTGCTATTTGAGCGCCTGTTCTTTTTGTCCAAGTAATATAATCGGAACTTGTAATTATATTTTTAGATGTGTCATCCCATCCAACAAAAATACTGCCTGACCAAACAACCGAAACTGGAGAATATTGTATGTTTGATGTGGTGTTTAACCATGTTGGAGCTCCACTAGCGGCACCACCAATTGATATGTCAACATATGTTCCTGGTGTAAAAGAAACATTAGTGGATTTAGCATAAGAACCACCACTACCTGTAGAGCCAGCACCAACAGCTTCAACTGTTGCTACTTTACAGTCAGCAGGAACAAACCATTTTGTACCAGATTTAATAACAATTGTCGTTGTTGCCATTAGAATTCTTCAGTTTGTCTCATAGCACCATTAACAATTGCATAAGGTACAATTTTACCTTTTGCCCAAGTGTGGTCTGGTGGAAGTTCAACAAAATAACAGCCTTCTGGACAAGGATCAGTTAATTCTGCCATAATCGTTGAAACCAATTCATCATCATAAATACGAACAACAGCAAGAATAGCCATAATTATTCCTCCACGTTATCAGGAAATTGATTAATAAAAATAGTATCGTTTTCTAATGCTTCTATTTCGTGCCATTCATTAGCAGTTAATAGCAAAGGATTATCGTACATAGTTACAACTTTTTCTTTATTTTCTTTACGAACAATCATACTACCTTGAATACAAACTGTCGTATGTGCAAAAGTATGTTCGTGTTTTGGTAGTCCTTCACCAACTTTTGCTTTATATACTAAGCTGATAGTGTTGTTGTAATTAAATCTATTAATAGGGTTTATTGATTTTGTCATTATTTTATAATATACAATTATAATTGTCCAGTTGCAATCACATCCCAATATGTGTCTTGAGAATTATATATGCAACCAACATATAAAACTTTACTTACAACTGTTGTTGTCGGCAAAGTAATACCAACTGCTCTGTAAGCACCAGAAGTTGTAGTCCATGTTATAGCGTTTGCTGTACCTGCATCTTTGATTCTAATCATCAATTTTTGACCATCATTTGCTGTGCCTGTTGGTGCTGCAAACGTTACACCACCAGATTGATTCAATGCTGAGATTATATACATGTCTGTATTACTTGCATTTGGTGTTGCAGTCGATATTGTTGCAACGTTAAATGTTCTTGGTGACATGCCACCAATTGTTCCTGTTACAACTACATTACCTGTAATCTGTAATGTGTTGTTTGATGCAAAGAATGAAATGTTTGATGTGTTCGATAGGTAACCTGTACTGTTTGCAAAGATTACCGAGTTTGCTAGGTAACCTGATGAAGAACCACCGCCACCAGTTATTGCAGTATTTGATATTGCTGTTATTCTACCATTTGCAGAAACAGTGATAACAGCAACATTAGTTGCGCCACCATAAGTACCAGCATTTCCAAGTGATATTGTTGTAACATCAGTATTCGCTTGGTTGAAAGCAGCATTTGCTTGAGTATATGCTGCTGTTGCTGTGTTTGATGCAGTATTTGCTTGAGTATATGCTGCTTGAGTAAATGCAGCATTACTAGAAATCCAAGTATTTTGAGTGGTATCAACTCCTTGAATTGCTATAGTATTACTTGAAGCTGTATTTGCTTGAGTAAATGCAGCATTTGAATATGCATATGGTGCCGATGCTGTATTTTGTGTGGTCAAATCAGCAAAAGTGATTGGTTGTTTCAATACAAGGCCGGTGTTATACTTGAATCTTGCAACCTCATTACTGATGTTTAAACCATTAACAGAAAATATGATATCGTTTGGTAAACCAGTACCAACAATCATATTACCGCCGCCGGTTGTTGTGTTACCTGTTGTGAACAAGTAACCATCATTTTTACCAATTAGAGTATAACCTGGATAGTTGTATGTACTTGAACCCATACCTAAGTCAACGAAACCATCATTTACAGTTCCGTTATCGGCAGTAATAAACAAATCAGAAGATGAGTTTCCACCAGTATTAATATTTTGCATATTCAAACCAGAGTAACCATTGAAGTTACTACTGATTTGGAATGTTACTTGAGGTTCTAGAAAATAACCTGTTGGTATACCAGCATACAATGCATTATAACCATTTGAAGCATAACCAAAAAACTGACCAGTGTTACCTGTTATTTGAACTGTTGTTGCATTACCAGTAAAAGAAATATTACCAGTAACAGTTAAGTCACTTTGTATTGTTACTGAGCCAGATATTGTACCACCAGATGAACTAAATTTTGTATTGGCTCTATCGAATGCT
>Ga0136644_10001750_pt1 | contig 17062 bp, 17 predicted proteins | sample C_130820_EF_Meta_FD_94780 | JGI IMG/M metagenome (GOLD analysis project Ga0136644, IMG submission 94780) | Freshwater microbial communities from Lake Croche, Canada to study carbon cycling - C_130820_EF_MetaG (v2) (version 2) | ecosystem: Environmental > Aquatic > Freshwater > Lake | place... | reverse complement strand
TTTAATTTTTTCGCCAGCCGCAACACGATACTGTTTGCCGCCGGTTTTTATGACCGCGTACATATAAGACCTCTTGAATGGAAGTTTCCACAGGACGTCCCTGAGGAACCGAAAATTATAGCACGCTATAGGCCCCCTGTCCAATACCCATGATGAATACCTTTGATGCACAGGAACGGCCTCTTTATAATGCACTCCAACACCGTGAATACGGCCACAAACCCTCCCGAGTTAGCCCCAAGTTGTCAGCTTCTGCCCCTCGTACTGCCGCCGTGTTGGATTTGGTCGCACAAGACATGGCCCAAGTTGACAGCGTGATTGCCAAACGCCTTGCCTCAGGCGTGCCCTTGGTCGCTCAAGTGGCGCAGTACATCATCACCGCTGGGGGCAAGCGTTTGCGACCCGTCCTGCTGCTGTTGACCTGCGGTGCATTGGGTCACCAGACGGATCAACGTTTTAATTTGGCAGCAGTTGTGGAGTTTATTCACACTGCCACCCTGCTGCACGATGACGTGGTGGACGAATCCACTTTGCGACGGGGTCGCCCCACCGCCAATCAAAACTTTGGCAATCCGGCCAGTGTATTGGTCGGTGACTTCTTGTATTCCCGCGCCTTTCAGATGATGCTCGATGCCAACAGCATGCGGGTGATGCAGACCTTGGCAGAAGCCACCAATGTGATTGCTGAAGGTGAAGTCCTTCAATTGATGAACATGCACGACGCCGCTTTGGACGAAGAAGGTTATTTGCGCGTCATCCGGTCCAAGACAGCCAAACTTTTTGAGGCCAGCGCACGTTTAGGCGCGATTCTGGCTGGCAGCGCTGCAGAGATAGAACAAGCCTGTGCAGCCTACGGCCAAGCCTTGGGGACCGCATTTCAGGTGATAGACGACGTGCTGGACTATGACGGCCAAGCCACTGAAATGGGTAAAAACATAGGTGACGATCTGCGTGAAGGCAAGGTCACCCTCCCCCTGATACTGGCCATGCAACGGGGCAACGCAGCACAGCGTGAAACGGTTCGCGAGGCCATTGAAAGTGGCTGTGTTGATCAACTCCAAGAGATTGTTGACATCGTTCGCGTAACAGGCGCCTTAGCGGCAACCCGGCAAGCGGCTTCGGCCGAGGCGCAGCGGGCCATTAATGCCGCGCGCCAATTACCTGACAACCCCTACAGCCAAGCGATGGTGAATTTGGCTTCTCAGTTGCTAGAGAGACGCGCTTGAATGCGCTATGCACTCAAACGCCCCTTTATTTTGAAAGCGCTTGATGGCACATTTTTTAGCAATGCAGTGGCGTTTTTACCCGCTTTTGGTCTTGACCTTGATGACCTTTTTGCCTGTTCAAGCGCAAGTTCCCTTTCCAAATAAAGCCTTGAAAATTGTGGTTCCCAATGCTGCAGGCGGCGCAGCAGACATCACCGCGCGCACTGTGGCGCAAAAACTTTCTGAAGCTTTAGGCCAATCTGTGGTGGTTGAAAACAAACCCAGCGCGGGCGGCATTGTGGCGGGTGAAATGGTGGCCCGTGCAGAACCTGATGGTCACACCCTGCTCTTGATCTCAAGCGGCAGCGCGGTCAGCGCGGCCTTGTTCAAAACGCTCCCCTTTGACACGGTCAAGGACTTTACGCCGGTCTCCAAACTGGCCAGTTTTGATCTGGTGATTGCCGTGGCCGAGGGTGGCCGCTTCAAAAGTTTGTCAGACTTGTTGGCTTACGCCCGCGCCAACCCAGGCAAGCTCAACATTGGAACGCCGCAAATTGGCACCACGCAAAATCTGGCCGCTGAACTCTTTGTCAGCTCAGCCGGACTGACGGCGCAAATTGTGCCCTTCAACGGCACTCCGCCTGTAATCACCGCATTGCGTGGCGGAGAAATTGACGCGATGGTTGAAATTTTAGGCCCCGTGATGCCCCAAATTCAATCCAAAGCGCTTCGACCCGTGGCACTGCTGAGTGACAAGCGCTCGCCGGTGTTACCTGATGTACCGGCCGTCAAAGAAGCCGGCGGCAACTTGTCGCAGTTCAATGTCAGCTCCTGGAATGGTGTGTCAGTGCCCGCCAAAACACCGCGCGATGTTGTGCAACGCCTGAGCCGCGAGATGCAAATCATTTTGGCCATGCCCGATGTGAAAAAGCGCTTGCTCGAATTGAGCTTGTATGCCCAAGGCAGCACGCCCGAACAGGCTTCGGAATTGCTGAATCAGGATATTCGTCGATGGACTGACGTGATCGCCAAATCGAAAATCGAAAAACATTGAAAGTGGGTGCGGATGGAACACCTGCAAGGAAAAAAAATGCAAGACGTTTTGATCGTCGGCGGCGGGCCCAGTGGCCTGATGCTGGCCAATGAATTGGGGCTGCGCGGTATTCCCGCTTTGCTGGTGGATGCCAAAGCATCTACCGCCTTCAATCCGCAGGCTAACGCCACCCAAGCCCGGACCATGGAGCATTACCGCAGGCTGGGTTTCGCCGACGAAATCAGGCAATTGGGTTTACCCAAAGACCATCCCACAGACATTGCCTACTTTACGCGCTTGAGTACGCATGAGCTTGCCAGACTGCAACTGCCCACAGCCGCCCAAGCGGTCCAGTCCATCAAACAAATGGGGGGCTCTTGGAGTGCCGCTGAACTGCCGCATCGTATTTCACAAAAATACGTCGAACCCGTGCTGCGGCGGCATGCTGAAAAGTGGCCAAGCAATGACATCCGTTACGGCTGGAAAATGGAACGCTTTGCCGATCACGGCGACCACATTGAGGCTTGGATCGCGCCCGCGGACGGGTCGCAACCGGCCCATTCGATCAAGTGCCGCTATCTGATTGGTGCAGATGGGCCACGCAGCAAGATTCGCAGCCAGTTGGGTATTTCTTACGCGGGTCACTCCGGCGAAAAGCGGAGGTTCATGGGCGGGCAAATGCTGGCGATTTATTTGAAGGCACCCGCTTTCTACACCTGCATTCCCCATCCGCGGGCTTGGATGTATGTGACCGTGAATGCCGAACGCAGAGCGCTGATGGCAGCCGTGGATGGTCAGGGCGAATTTGCATTCCATGCTGCCTTGCACGAAGATGAGACCGCAGATGAATGGACCCATGAGCAAGCCCGCAAAATGGTCTTCCAAGCCATTGGGCAGGAAGTACCTCTGGAAATTTTGTCGGTGCAAACATGGTCTGCAGGTCACGCGCTGGTAGCCCAAAAGTTATCGCAAGGCCGTGTATTTTTGATGGGCGATGCGGCGCATTTGTTCACCCCGACAGGCGGGCTGGGCTACAACACGGCGATTGAAGATGCGGTCAATCTGGGATGGAAACTGGCCTCTGTGATTCAAGGGCAATCACCCGAAAGGCTGCTGCAAACTTATGCCACCGAGCGCCATCCCTTGGCGCAACGTAACACGGGCTACGCAAGACGTTTTGCAGACTCAGTGGGTCTGCTGACTGCGGGGCCTGAATTGGACGAGGACAGTCCCCAAGGGCAAGCCGCTCGGGCGCACGCTGGCCAACATCTGAATGCGCACGTCCGATTGGAATTCAACATCCCAGGGGTGACTTTCGGTGGCCGATATGACGCATCCGAGATCATTGTTGGCGATGGCAGCTCGCCCCCGGCCGATGACCCCAACCTCTATACCGCCACCGCTTGCCCGGGCGGAAGACCGCCGCACACCTGGCTTGCGGATGGACGGTCCTTATTTGACAGTTTTCACACCGGATGGACCTTGTTGGTGCTGGGCTCCAGAACACCCGAAGTACATGCTTTTGAAAAAACAGCGCTTGAAAAGCGCATGGATTTGAAAGTCGTCGTCCATGAAGATCCGGCCATTCAAGCGCTCTACGAAGCGCCTTTGGCATTGATCCGGCCTGACCACATCGTGGCTTGGCGCGGTCAGGATGCCTCTGACTGTGAAGCCGTCTTGCAAACTGTTTTAGGCTGGTCTTTGCCAGCGGGGGGTTAAATCGTGAGCAAAGGCCATTCCTATTGGGATGCACGATACGCAGAAAAGGGATTCGCGTACGGAGAATTGCCCAACGATTTTTTGATGGCCGCGATCTCTGACAATCCCCTGCGCCCAGTGCGCGGTCGCGCCATTTCTTTGTGCGAAGGCGAAGGACGAAATGCAGTTTTTCTGGCGCAGCAGGGTTTCCAAGTCACGGCGGTTGATTTTTCGGAAGTGGGCTTGCAAAAGGCGCAGTCATTGGCTCGGCGGCACGGGGTGCAAATTGATTGCATCGTCTTAGACATGGCCGACCTGGATTTAGGCACTGACAAATGGGATTTGGTGATCGCCATTTTTTGTCAACCCGAAAGTTCTGTTCGTCAACCTTTGTATGGTCAGCTAGGCCAAGCCTTGCGTCAAAACGGGCGCTTCATTTTGGAAACCAAGGTAGAAATCGGTGCCACCAGCGCAGACCGTTACCCTGGAATTGAACTCCTGCGAAAAGAACTGTCTCCATTGAAAATGGTTTTTGCAGAAGAATCAGAACGAACGCTGAACGAAGGTCCCTACCATCAAGGCTTGCATCGCACAGCACAAATTCAGGCATTAAAAAGCTGAGCACGGGTTTTTATATATTTACAAAAGTTGCATATAAAGTAAATATAGTGATTTTTAAGTACGCTTTAAAATCATGGCCACTGCTCCTGCTCTGGGCGCCAAACTTTCAGGTGCTGACGATTTCCCTGTAGTTGCTTACCTAGAAAAAGTGCTGATCGATGCGGCCAAATTAAAGGCCTCCGACTTGCACTTTGAGCCTTTTGAGCACATCTATCGTGTTCGCTTGCGCATCGACGGCGAACTTCGTGAAGTGCCCGCGCCCACTTGGGCCTTGAAGGACAAACTGGCTTCACGGATCAAGGTCCTCTCCAAAATGGACATTGCCGAGAAGCGGCTACCCCAGGACGGTCGCATGAAACTCCCGCTCCCCAACGGCAGCGAGTTGGATATGCGGGTCAGCACTTTACCCACCTTGTTCGGTGAAAAACTCGTGATCCGGATTTTGTCGCCTGAAGCTTCTGCTTTAGGAATTGATGAATTGGGCTACGAAGCAGAAGAAAAAGAGCGCCTGTTGACGGCTATTCGCAGACCCCATGGCATGGTGCTGGTCACCGGGCCAACAGGTTCTGGCAAAACACAATCGCTTTACGCCTGCTTGAATTTGCTCAACACGCCAGAAGTCAATATTGCCACCGTAGAGGATCCATCCGAGATTCATTTGCAAGGCGTCAATCAAGTCAATGTGCATGACAAAGCAGGACTGACATTTGCCGTGGCCCTGCGCGCTTTTTTACGTCAAGACCCTGATGTATTGATGGTTGGAGAAGTTCGCGATTTGGAAACAGCGGACATTGCCATCAAGGCGGCACAAACAGGGCACTTGGTGTTCTCCACTTTGCACACCAACGATGCGCCAAGCACACTGTCCAGGCTGCGAAATATGGGCATTGCACCTTACAACATCGTTTCCAGCATTGCCTTGATCACGGCCCAACGTTTAGTCCGCCGTTTGTGTCAGCACTGTAAAAAATCAGAAACTGTGGATCTTCAAATCCTTCGGGATGCAGGTCTGTCCGATGCGTATTTGCAACCGCAATGTGAGATTTACAAACCCGTGGGCTGCCACCATTGCCACAAAGGATTCTCCGGTCGAGTCGGTATTTTTCAGGTGATGCCGATCAGCGAAGCCATGGCGGAATTGATTTTGCAAGAGGCCAGCGCGCCGGCCATTGCACTTCAAGCCCAGCGCGAAGGCGTCCTCAGCTTGCGGCAATCGGGCCTGAGAAAGGTTGTGCACGGTATCACCTCGCTCGATGAAGTGATTGCCGCCACCAGCAACTCGAACTGACAGCGTGTAAGCATGACCGCCTCCACAAAGACCCAGCGCCTCTACATTTGGTCAGGCCATGATGCGAACAGTCAACCCGTGGCGGGTGAAATCGCTGCGCCCCACGACAGTATGGCTCGCGCCATGCTGCGCCATCAAGGCATTCGCTTAACGCGATTGGAAGTCCGCCGCGAAGAAAAAAAGGGGCGTATCCACACCAAAGAGCTCGCTCTGTTCACTCGCCAACTGGCCACCATGTTGCGTGCCGGTGTGCCTTTGCTGCAGTCGCTTGAGTTGGTCGAACACAGCAGCCCCAACCCTAGCTTGGTAAGTTTGCTCAAACGTCTGCGTTCGGACATAGAAACAGGCACGGCCTTGAATACCGCCTTTCGCAAGTACCCCGCGCACTTCGGCCCTTTATATTGCAGTTTGGTGGCCGCAGGCGAAGTGGCCGGCATTTTGGACGACATGATGGACAAGTTGGCGCAAACATTGGAGAAAAACGAGGCCCTTCAATCCAAAGTCCGTGCGGCATTGATGTACCCTGCAGCGGTGGTCACTGTGGCCATTGCTGTTGTGCTGGTCATATTGCTGGCGGTAGTGCCCGTCTTTCAAGATGTCTTCGCCTCCTTGGGTGCGGCCTTACCGCTCCCAACGCAATGGGTCATTGCTGTCAGCCAGGGCCTAACGCACAGTATTTGGCTGGTGATGCCACTGTCCCTCCTGGGTTTTTTTGCATGGCGCAGTGGATGGTTGCGACAAGCTTCGCAGCAAGAACGCATGGACCGGTGGAAACTGCGCTTGCCGCTGATAGGGCCGATGATCAAGTCCTCCGTGGTGGCCCGTTGGACGCAAACATTGTCGGCCTTGCTTTCAGCTGGCATCCCCATGGTTGAGGCCCTTGGCCCCGTGGCTTCGGCATGCGATCATTTGGTGTATGCGCGGGCATCGGAGACAATGCGTGAGCAGGTTGCACAAGGCAGTAGTTTGAACGAGACCATGGCCTCAACGGGATTGTTTCCCAGCATGGTGGTCCAGATGTGCGCAATAGGTGAAGAAACAGGATCGATTGATAACATGTTGGCGCGCGCAGGTGCAATGCTGGAAAATGAAGTGCATGACCAAGTTGCAGGTTTGTCCAGCCTGCTTGAACCCGTCATCATTGTGGTTTTGGGCACTGTGGTGGGCGGCATTTTGGTGGCCATGTATTTGCCCATTTTCAAATTAGGTCAAGTGTTTTGACAACAGAATATTTCAACTTGTTTCAATCTTATGCAGGCTGTTTAGGCGGCCTGCTCGGTTTGCTGTTGGGCAGTTTTTTGAACGTGGTCATCCATCGAACCCCGTTGATACTCGAGCACCAATGGCGCGCAGAGACCTTGCCATCTGGCGCTGACGAACCGCCTTCCCTGTTGAGTCTTTCAACGCCCCGGTCACGCTGCCCGCAATGCCTGCACACTTTGGCTTGGTGGGAGAACATACCCGTTGTAAGTTACTTGGTACTGAAAGGACAGTGCAGTGCTTGCAATGCGCCCATTGGATGGCGCTACCCGGCTGTCGAGTTGTTCACGGCCGCACTGCTGGCTTGGTGTTTTGGCCATTGGGGCTTGGGTGGGCAGGCCCTTGTTTGGAGCGGGTTTGCTTGCACTCTGGTGGCTTTGGCGTGCATTGATTGGGACACCACCTTGCTGCCCGACCAGATGACACAACCCTTGACTTGGGCCGGACTGGTGGTGGCCGCTTTAGGACTTTCCAACACTGGCCTGACAGACGCCCTGTGGGGCGCAGTGACAGGCTACCTTTCATTGTGGGTTGTCTACTGGTTATTCAAGTTATGCACTGGCAAAGAAGGCATGGGGTATGGCGACTTCAAACTGTTCGCTGCGCTGGGCGCTTGGTTTGGTTGGTCTGCGCTGATTCCTCTGATCTTGCTGGCTTCACTGGCCGGTATAGGCATCGGCTTGGTCATGCAATACCAACACACATTGCGCGAGAACCACTACATTCCTTTTGGCCCTTTCCTGGCCATGGCAGCTTGGGTCATGATGATTGGAGGCCCGTTGGACATTTTCAATTGGCTGGCCTGACACCATGAACATGATTCACCAGATTGGCCTGACAGGCGGCATCGGCAGCGGTAAAAGTACGGTCGCGGGACTTTTGGCTGACATGGGGGCGGCGGTGATCGATGCAGATGCCATCTCCCGAAGTTTGACGGCCCCCGGTGGTCGCGCCATGGACGCCATAGCCAAGTGCTTTGGTAATGACATGGTGACCCCGGACGGTGCCATGGACCGAGCAGCCATGCGGTCCAATGTGTTTGCCAATCCGCCATCAAAACGTTTGTTGGAGGACATCATTCACCCCTTGGTTGGGCAAATCACGCAAGAGCAAACCCAACAAGCTATCGCGGCCGGCAAGACCTGTCTGGTGTTTGACGTGCCCTTGCTCGTAGAGTCAGGAGAGCGCTGGCGTCAAAAGGTCCAGCATGTGGTCGTGGTGGACTGCACGCCTGCAACCCAAATCGCCAGGGTGGTGCAAAGAAGCCAACTGACCGAAGATGAAGTGCGCAACATCATCGCGCAACAAGCGAGTTCATCGCAAAGGTTGGCCTGCGCAGACAGCGTAATTTATAACCAAGGTATTGATCTTGCAGGATTAAAGGCACAAGTGCGCATGTGGGCAAGCCGCTTCGGGCTATGATGGCGTTTCTGAAAGACGCAGCGTGATTCTGTACGAATATCCTTTTAACGAGCGCATCCGCACTTACCTTCGACTCCAGCAGCTTTTTAGCCGTTTGGGTCAGTTGATTCCGCGTGAGTCTGCGATTGACCACCACTTTGCTTTGATCACCTTATTCGAGATACTCGAAGTGTCGTCGAGGCCCGAATTGAAGTCAGATGTTCTCAAGGACTTGGAGCGCCAAAAGCAGGTCATGAATGGCTACAGGGGTAACCCCGCCATTTCGGAAAATGCGTTGGACATGATCATTTCACAGCTTGAAGATCATTTCCAATCCCTGAACGCTTTGTCAGGGAAAATAGGCAGCAGTTTGAACGAAAGCGATTTTCTCAACAGCTTGAAAAGTCGTGCGGTCATACCCGGTGGAACCTGTGAATTTGACTTGCCGGCCTACCATGCTTGGCAGCACCTGGCCATAGATAAGCGCCAAGCGGATTTACACCAGTGGTCAGCATGCTTTATTCCCGTTGCACAGTCCATTCAAATGCTGCTCAAAATGCTGCGTGATTCCGGCGCAGCCCAGAAAGTCATGGCGACAGCGGGCCAGCTGCAACAGAATCTGCCTCAAGGCAGAACCTTTCAATTGCTACGCTTGCGGATCGATCCGGCTTTGGGCTTGGTCCCCGAAATCAGTTGCAATCGCTTGCTTGTAGTCATGCGCCTGATGCAACAGCAAGAAGACGGCCGCTTGATTGCGAGTAGCGGAGACACCGCATTTGAGATGACCTTGTGCGCATGAGTCAAAGCGAGAACAAAACCCGCCTTGTCCCATGCCCCACCTGTGCTGGTGACAGTGTTTTCAATTCAACCAACATCTATCGGCCGTTTTGCAGTGCTCGCTGCAAAGGCATTGATCTAGGGGCTTGGGCCAGCGAGAGCTTTCGCGTCCCAGAAGACACACCGGCAAACAGTGAAGTTTTTGGCGACCCCAAACTGATTCAGTAAGCCATCGGCTTCGGGAAAACAGTGATATCCATCTGGTCATGCGGCATGCGTTGGACCTGAAAATCCTTGCTCTTGGGCCAACCAAGCCAAAACAGGCACCGTTCCGGGCAATACAGGCTGCACTTGCACCGGCAATGTTTGCCAAGCATGGCTTTGCTGCTCACGCATTTGCAACGGGCCTTGCCATACATGCAGTTTGCAGAAATTCAAACGCACCAAAGCATGGGGATAATCGACCACTTGCTGCTTCCAGCGCAAGACATCTCGGGGTTGCAAAGCAATACCCAACTCTTCGGACAGTTCACGCACCAATGCTTGCTCGACCGATTCGCCCGCTTCAAGCTTGCCACCAGGAAACTCCCAATAACCCGCATAGACCTTGCCTTGAGGGCGCGATGTCAGCAGGAAGTGTCCATCGGGTTGGATCAAAATACCCACAGCCACATCGAGCATAGGGCGATCAAGGCCCCCTTCACGTGCCAACGCCCCATCTGCGACGAGCAAGGACTCACTCATGCCCTTGCGGCTTGTTGCCCCATGAAATCGCGGGCGAATTGATAAGCCACACGTCCGCTGCGCGAACCGCGCTCCAAGGCCCACACCAAAGCCTCAGGTCGGGCCGAATCAATGACCGATGGACTGGCACCCAAAGAAGCCATCCACTGCGCCACGATGGTCAGGTACTCGTCTTGTGAGAAGGGGTAAAAACTGACCCACAAACCGAAACGCTCCGACAAAGAAATTTTTTCTTCGATGACTTCACCCGGATGCACTTCGCCATCGTCCGTGTGGGTGTATGACAGGTTGTCCTTCATGTACTCGGGCAACAAATGTCGCCGGTTGCTGGTCGCATAGATCAATACATTCGGGGTGGATGCTGCCACGGAACCGTCCAAAATAGACTTGAGCGCTTTGTAACCAGGCTCGCCATCTTCAAAGCTCAAATCATCACAAAAGATCATGAACTTTTCAGGCCGTCCCGCCACGACATCGACGATGTCTGGCAGGTCAACCAAATCGGATTTATCCACCTCAATCAGGCGCAAACCTTGTGCAGAATACGCGTTCAAACAGGCTTTGATCAAAGAAGACTTACCCGTGCCACGCGCACCTGTCAGCAACACATTGTTCGCAGGCAAGCCACGTACAAATTGTTCTGTATTGCGCTGCATTTTTTCTTTTTGACCATCAATCTCCTGCAAGTCTGCCAAGCCCATGTCTGAAACATGTCGAACAGGCTCCAAAACACCGTGGCCTGTCGATCGTTTACGGTACCGCCAAGCAATGGCCTGCGTCCAATCCGGTGACGACAAGGACTGCGGCAATGCCGCCTCGATGCGGTCCATCAATTGCGCGGCACGCGCGACCAACTGTTCCAAGGGGTGGCTCATGATCTGTAATCCGCATTGATGGAGACATAGTCATGGCTGAGGTCACAGGTCCAGACCGTATCGCTGCATGAACCGCGCCCCAACAGGACGCGCACTGAAATTTCGCTTTTCTTCATAACTCGCTGCCCATCTTCTTCTTTGTAATCGGGATGTCGTCCGCCTTGAGTGACCACCTGCACCTCATCGAGAAACAAATCGATACCTGTTTGATCGAGGTCCTCAATACCTGCATAGCCCACAGCAGCCAGAATGCGCCCCAAGTTAGGGTCGCTGGCGAAAAAAGCCGTTTTCACCAAGGGGGAGTGCGCGATGGCATAGGCCACCTTGCAGCATTCTTCGTTCGTCTTGCCACCGTCAACTTGGATCGTGATGAATTTGGTGGCGCCCTCGCCGTCTCGAACAATCGCGTGTGCCAATTGTTGGGCCACACTCAATAAGGCGGCCTTCAGGGCCTGACCTTCAGGGCTGGACAATGTTGTTATTTGCGGATGAACAGCCTTGTGGGTCGCCATCACAATGAATGAATCATTGGTTGAGGTGTCCCCGTCAATGGTGATGCGGTTGAAGGACGCATCCGCCAATTCGGTCGTCAAGGCTTGCAATAATTCAGGTGCAATGTTGGCATCGGTCGCCATAAAGCCCAACATGGTGGCCATGTTGGGGCGAATCATGCCCGCACCTTTACTGATACCGGTGACATTGACCGTGACGCCCGCTATCTGAACGCGCTTGCTGAAGGCCTTGGGCAAGGTATCTGTCGTCATGATCCCCTCGGCTGCCTGCACCCAATGCATTTCATCTGCATCGGCCAAAGCTTGCGGCAAGCCCGCCACAATCCGATCCACTGGCAAGGGCTCCATGATCACCCCAGTGGAAAAAGGCAGTACTTGTGTTGGCTCCAATTTAAGCAGTCCGGCCATGGCTTCGCAAGTCGCCAACGCATCGGCCAAGCCTTGGGCTCCGGTACCCGCATTGGCATTACCGGTGTTAATGACCAAGGCGCGGATTCCGGCAGCAGCATCCAAATGCGCTCGACACACCTGCACCGGCGCAGCACAAAAACGATTTCGGGTAAAAACACCCGCAACCGAAGTGCCTTCGTCCAACAAAAGCACTGTCAAATCCTTGCGATTGGCTTTGCGAACGCCCGCTTGGGCGATGCCCAAACGGACACCCGCAACGGGCAGCAATTCTGCAGGATCAGGAGGCAACAAGTTCACTGGCATGACACGCTTTCTTGAGGGACCTTAAGCCAACTTACCGTGGCAGTGCTTGTATTTTTTACCGCTGCCGCAAGGGCAAGGCTCGTTTCGGCCAACCATCGTATTTTGATGTAACACAGGCTCTAATGACGTGGTCTGCGGCATGCCGGATTCGTCGGGTGCCGTGTAAGTCACATTGCTGATGGCTTCGGCCTGGGAACCCAGTGTCTGTGCGGCTTGTTCTGCATCCTCAGGTGACTGGATTTTCACATTCATCATCACTTGCGTAACTTCGTTCTTCACGGAGTCCAGCAACTGTCCAAACAGCTCAAAGGCTTCGCGTTTGTATTCTTGCTTGGGTTGCTTTTGGGCGTACCCACGCAAATGGATGCCTTGGCGTAAATAGTCCAACGCGCTCAAGTGTTCACGCCAATGGCTGTCAATGCTTTGCAGCAAAACCACGCGTTCAAATGGCAAGAAATTGTCGGCACCAATCGCTTGCAACTTGACATCAAAACTGGCGTGCGCTGCAGCAATGACCGTCTGCAGTATGTCTTCGTCCGTGATCGCTGCAGCCGCTTTGACTTGTTCGCGCAAGGGCAAATCAATCTGCCATTCATCGGCAAGCACACGCTCCAATGCGAGCAAATCCCACTGCTCTTCAACCGACTCCTCTGGCACATATTGACGAACCAAATCGGTAAAGCTGCCTTCACGCAAACTGGCAATTTGGGCATTCAAATCTTGCGCATCCAAAATGTCATTGCGTTGTTGATAAATCACTTTGCGCTGGTCATTGGAGACATCGTCATACTCCAACAACTGTTTGCGAACATCAAAATTGCGCGCCTCTACTTTGCGCTGCGCGCTTTCAATGCTGCGGGTCACCATGCCGGCCTCAATGGCCTCGCCTTCAGGCATCTTCAAGCGGTCCATGATGGAACGCACCCGGTCGCCCGCAAAAATGCGCATCAAGGAATCGTCCAAGCTCAAATAGAAACGCGAAGAGCCCGGGTCACCTTGTCGGCCTGAACGTCCGCGCAATTGGTTGTCAATGCGCCGAGACTCGTGGCGCTCTGTTGCAATGATGCGCAAGCCACCCAAAGACTTGACTTTTTCGTGCTCAAGCAACCACGCCGCACGCAACTGCTCTGTCTGCGCATCTCGCTCGTCAGCGCTCAAAGCTTCATTGGACTGCACGGCTTGAATGGATTTTTCAATGTTGCCACCCAACACGATATCGGTGCCACGACCGGCCATATTGGTGGCAATGGTGATCATGCCCGGACGACCCGCCTGCGCCACGATATCCGCTTCACGGGCATGCTGCTTTGCGTTGAGCACTTGGTGTGGCAACTTTGCTTTTTCCAGCAAGTCTGCAATGAGTTCTGAGTTTTCAATCGACGTTGTCCCCACCAAGACCGGTTGACCTCGGTCATGGCACTCCCGAATATCGGCGATGGCTGCGTCGTATTTTTCCTTGGCAGACTTGTAAACCCGATCCAACTGGTCTTGACGTTGGCTCTTGCGGTTGGGTGGAATCACGACGGTTTCGAGGCCGTAGATTTCCTGAAATTCATAGGCTTCGGTATCGGCCGTGCCGGTCATGCCGCCTAACTTGCCGTACAAGCGAAAGTAATTCTGAAACGTGATCGAGGCCATGGTCTGGTTTTCAGCCTGGATGTTCACACCCTCTTTGGCCTCGACAGCCTGATGCAGCCCATCGCTCCAGCGGCGACCACTCATCAACCGCCCTGTGAACTCGTCCACGATGATGATTTCACCATCTTGAACCACGTAATGCTGATCACGGTGGTAAAGGTGATTGGCACGCAAGGCGGCCATGAGATGGTGCATCAAACCGATGTTGGCGGGATCGTACAAACTGGCGTTTTCCGGAATCAAACCCATGCTCGACAGGATTTTTTCGGCATTTTCGTGGCCGTCTTCCGTCAAGTAAATCTGGTGCGATTTTTCATCTACGGTGAAATCGCCGGGGGTAATGATGCCCTCTCCTGTGCGCGGATCGGCCTCTCCCTCTTGGCGGGTGAGCAACGGGACCACCTGGTTCAGAGCCAAGTATTGGGCCGTGTGGTCTTCCGCCTGTCCACTGATGATCAAGGGGGTGCGTGCTTCATCGATCAGGATCGAGTCGACCTCGTCCACGATGGCATAGTTCAATCCACGCTGAACTCGGTCAGCCGTTTCATACACCATGTTGTCACGCAGGTAATCAAAACCGTATTCGTTGTTGGTCCCATAGGTGATGTCAGAACGATAAGCGGCCTGCTTTTCCTCTCGAGGTAACTGGGGTAAATTGATGCCCACTGACAAACCGATAAAGTTGTACAAACGAGCCATCCACTGGGCATCGCGTTGGGCCAGATAATCGTTGACCGTCACAACATGTACACCCTTGTCCGTCAGGGCATTGAGGTAGACCGGCAAAGTGGCTGTCAGCGTTTTGCCTTCACCCGTTCCCATTTCGGCAATTTTTCCATTGTGCAAAGCGATCCCGCCGACCATTTGCACGTCGAAGTGCCGCATCTTCATGACCCGTTTAGAGCCTTCGCGAACCACTGCAAAGGCTTCCGGCAACAACGCGTCCAGCGTTTCACCATCGGCCACTCGGGCTTTGAATTCTTGTGTTTTGGCCCGCAGCTGTTCATCGCTCAAAACTTCAAGGCTGGGCTCAAGTGTATTGATGCGTTCAACCGTTTTGCGGTATTGTTTGATCAGGCGGTCATTGCGACTGCCGAAAATTTGGGTGAGGAAATTGGTCGCCATGTCTGCACGATCCGCACAGGCCCAGGGGCATGCTGCAAGACCGGAATTCCTGTCTGTTGGGTGTGACGCTAGTTAAAGGTGACAGTCACCAAATACAAGGCTCTCGAATGAATCAAAAACACTTGAACTCAGAACACCGTCAAACCCATGTATTTTACCCTCACGCTCAGCGACTGATCGCTGATAATCCTGATAATGCACAGCACACAATCGATGAGAAGACACAACCAAGCCCAATCGCTGTTGCAGGCCGCGCAAGACTCCCCCACTTTGGCGCAATTGACATCCTTGATGCAGGAATCTTCGCGTCGATTACGTGCACTGGACACGTTGATACCGCCCAACTTGCGCGCCGCCATTCAAGCGGGACCCATTGAGGGGTCGGATTGGTGTCTGTTGGTGAGCAGCAATTCAGCAGCAGCCAAACTACGACAAATGCTGCCTTCACTCCAAACGCATTTGCGGCTTAAAGGGCATGACGTTCAAACTATTCGGCTTAAAGTTGTATCCATTTAAGCCTACGCGAAGTGCTGGCACAGGTTGTGCAGGGCCCCAAGAAAAAACCCGCAGCATGAAATGGTGCGGGTTTGAAAAAACTCAAAGAGTTTGTTGATTTGGTGCCGCTTGTCGGATTCGAACTGACGACCTACCGCTTACAAGGCGGGTGCTCTACCAACTGAGCTAAAGCGGCAACGGACTGTATTCTAACTGCAAGCTCAAGTCATTTAAGGACAGCAGATAATTATTTGATGCGGGTCAGCGTAGGCCTTGGCGCGGGATGAGGGTTCGTTGCAACTTCAGGCTCATCGGTTTTACCGCTCACTGGAACTGCTGCAAGCGCTGACGATGACGCCTCTTCGCCCGCTCCGGTCTCAAGAGGCTGCATGATGCGGTCAGCACGATTGACCGGGAAAGCCATACCCTGTCCATTCTCGCGGGCATAAATCGCCATGACGCGGTTCATAGGAACCATGATGTCGCGGGGTTTTCCACCAAATCGGGCTTTGAATTCAATGAATTCATTGCCTAGCTTCAATGAGCTTGTGGCATCGAAACTGACGTTCAAAACAATCTCGCCATCTTTCACATACTCGCGAGGCACTTGAACGGTTTCATCTACCATCACCGCCACGTAGGGCGTCAAACCGTTGTCTGTGCACCACTCATACAACGCCCGTACCAAGTAAGGGCGGGTGGATGGAGATTCTTCGGGGCTCATGAACACCTCAAACATTGTCGGATTGATGGCGAGGTTACATTACTTGCGCATGACCTTTTCGGAAGGGGTCAAAGCTTCGATGTAAGCTGGGCGAGAAAAAATACGTTCTGCATATTTAAGCAAAGGCGCTGCGTTTTTACTCAAATCGATGCCGTAGTAATCCAAGCGCCACAGCAACGGTGCGATAGCCACGTCAAGCATCGAGAAATTATCGCCCAACATGAATTTATTCTTCAAAAACACGGGCGCCAACTGCGTCAGCCTGTCGCGAATGTGCGCGCGGGCTTTTTCGAGCGCCTTGTCATTGCCTTTCAAAGCTCGGTTCTCCAAGATCACCACATTGGCGAAGAGTTCCTTTTCAAAATTAAGCAAAAACAAGCGAACTCGCGCACGGTCAACCGGGTCACCAGGCATCAATTGGGGGTGAGGAAATCGTTCGTCAATGTACTCATTGATGATGTTTGATTCATAAAGAATCAGGTCTCGCTCGACCAAGATAGGAACTTGGCCGTAGGGGTTCATCACATTGATGTCTTCGGGCTTGTTGTAAAGATCCACATCGCGGATTTCAAAATCCATGCCTTTTTCAAACAAGACAAAGCGGCAACGGTGAGAAAAAGGGCAGGTCGTACCTGAATAAAGCACCATCATGGCGAAGACTCCTAAAATCAAAAAAGAGTGGGAAGCCATTGGGTTGGCTTACCCACTCCATACTGCCCGTGCGCATTGCCGGGCAACGAAGGTTTACTTGATGTCTTTCCAGTACGCTGCATTCAAGCGCCAGGCAATGAAACTGAAGAAAGCCAAGAAGATCATGACCCACACACCAACACGGACCCGGCTGTTTTGAGCCGGCTCGGCCATCCACTGCAAATAATTGACCAAATCGCCGACCGCTTGGTCGTATTGCAAAGGCGTCATGGTGCCCGGCTTGACTTGCTCCCATCCTTTG
>Ga0136644_10001748_pt1 | contig 17066 bp, 10 predicted proteins | sample C_130820_EF_Meta_FD_94780 | JGI IMG/M metagenome (GOLD analysis project Ga0136644, IMG submission 94780) | Freshwater microbial communities from Lake Croche, Canada to study carbon cycling - C_130820_EF_MetaG (v2) (version 2) | ecosystem: Environmental > Aquatic > Freshwater > Lake | place... | reverse complement strand
GCTCGATTTCGGCGACCGTTTTGCCTACGCCCGAGAAGACGATCTTGTGTGGATCCCCGCCAATTGCGAGCACGCGTTCGAGTTCGCCGCCAGAGACGATGTCAAAACCGGCGCCGCGGCGCGCCAAAACTTCGAGAATTGCGAGATTCGAATTCGCTTTGACCGCGTAGCAAATCAGCGTGGAGCGATGGTTTGCGGCGCTCGCAAAGGCGTCCCACGCCGCCTCTAGGGCCGCGCGCGAGTAGACGTAAGTCGGGGTGCCGAACTGCTGCGCGATGGCAGCCAAGGCGAGCTCTTCGCAGTAAAGCTCACCGTCGTGCAGGCGAAACGACGACGGCGACTGTCCAGGGGCGAGCGCATTCGCTTGCGAGGTGGCGTCGGCGCGCGCCGACCGCGGGGGCACAAGGGGTGCGTTCATGGCCGTCTCTCAAGGGAGGGGTCGAGTTGTAAGGGAACGGCTTCGATGGCGGGCGGCGCGGGCGGCGGCGCTACGCTGGGAGGGCTCGGCGCGGGCGCTAGCCGCAAGGGGCCCCGCTGACCACACGCGCCCAAGGCCAAGAGGCCCCAGCAGACCAAGCCGCAGGCTAGAATCGGGCCAGCTTTTCGACGCATCGGGTGAGAATACCATGGCCTATTTTTCGGATGAAGCCCGCTTTCTGGCTGCCGTTGCCGAGGTATTTGAGCGCGTCGAGGATTGGCTCGACGCCTCCGGCGCTGACGTCGATACGGCCCTGCAAGGCCCGGTGCTGCAGATTGATTTCGCCGATCAGTCGCGGGTGATCCTCAACGCACAAGCTCCCCTGCAAGAAATTTGGTTAGCCTCGCGCGCCGGCGGCTGGCACTTTCGCGCCGATGCCACGGGCGCTTGGGTGGATACGCGCGCGGGCGAGTCGCTCGAGGCTTTACTCGTCGCCGCGGTGTATTTGCACGGCGGCGCCGAGCAAACGCTGGCACCGCTTCAGTTGCGCGTCGCCGCTTCCGGTTCGACCCCGAGCGCGGGCACACCGCCCTGATTGGGTCTTACTTCCTGGTAGAACCAATCGTTGCCCTCGCGCACGACGCCCGCCGGGGGCGGCACCTCGATGTCGGCTTTGCCATTGAGCGCGCGTTCCATGTAGGCGATCCAGATCGGTAGCGCCAATCCCCCGCCGGTCTCGCGTTCCCCGAGTTTGCGCGGCTGATCGTAGCCAACCCAGGCGATGCCCACGACTTCCGGGTTGTAGCCGGCAAACCAAGCGTCGTGGGCGTCGTTGGTGGTGCCGGTCTTGCCGGCGAGGTCGGTCCGTTTCAGACTGAGTGCGCGGGTGGCGGTGCCGGCTTTGACAACGCCTTTGAGCATGTCGTTCATCAAATAGGCGTTGCGTTCATCGATGACCCTGAGTGCCTCGTCGCCCGCCTGCTGGGGATGCGTCTGCGCCAGCAAGCGCCCCTGCCCGTCGACGATGCGTTGCACCAGCCAAGGTTCGATTCGAAAGCCGTTGTTGGCGAAGACCGCGTAGGCGCGTGCCATTTGCCAGAGGGTGACGCTGCCGGCGCCGAGCGCCATCGTTAGGTAGGCCGGGTGACGTTCGGCCTCAAAGCCAAATCGGGTCACGTAGTCCTGCGCGTAGCGCGTACCAATGGCCTGCAGCAGGCGCACCGACACCATGTTCTTTGATTTGGCAAGACCCGTTCGCATCGCCATCGGCCCGTCGTACTTGCCGTCGTAATTTTTGGGCTCCCAGGCCTGGCCGCCGGTGGTCGCGGCGTCGATGTAGATCGGCGCATCGTTGATCATGGTCGCTGGCGTGAAGCCTTTCTCGAGCGCAGCCGAGTAGATGAAGGGCTTAAAGCTCGATCCGGGCTGGCGCCAGGCTTGCGTGACGCGGTTGAATTTGTTGCGGCCAAAATCAAAGCCGCCGACCAAGGCACGCGTTGCGCCATCGTTTGCGTCGATAGCAATAAAGGCGCTTTCAACTTCGGGTACCTGGACGATCTCCCAACTGCCGCTGCGATTGCGCCAGACCCGCACCACGGCGCCGCGACGCAGGCGGCGCGCCGCGGCGACGCGCTCGGGAGGGCCGAGCGCAGCCGCCACGAACTTGAGCCCGTCGCCGGTGATGTCGAGCGTGTGCCCGCGTCCGCGCGAAACGCGCACCGACTTTGGCGTCGCCTCCAAGACGACGGCAGCGATAAAGTCGTCGACATCGGGGTGATCGGTGAGCGCGTCGGCAATGGCGTCCTCGAGCGCCCCCTGATCGGCGCCGAGGTCGACGAAGGCCTCCGGGCCACGGTAACCGTACTTGCGGTCGTATTCGAGGATGCCATTGCGCACGGCTGCGTTGGCAGCACGCTGCTCGACCGAATTCACCGAGGTGTAGACCTTCAGGCCCAGCCCGTAGGTGTCCTCGTGGAACATTTGCTCGGTGAGTTGGCGCGCCATTTCAGCCACGTAGGGGGCGTGCAGCGGGGTGTCGAGGCCACCCGCGCGGACCGTTGGCGGCTCGGCGACCGCAGCCAGATATTCTGGTTCGGTCAGGTAGCCAAGCGCGCGCATGCGCCCCAACACATACAGTTGGCGAATACGCGCGCGTCGGGGGTTGACGACGGGATTGAATTCCGAGGGGGCTTTCGGTAGGCCCGCGAGCATGGCCGCTTGTGCCGGCGTCAGTTCATTGAGGGCGCGCCCGTAATAGATCTGCGCCGCAGCGGCAAAGCCATACGAGCGGCGCCCGAGGAAAATGTGGTTGATATAGATTTCGAGAATCTGTTCTTTGCTTAGGCTTTCCTCAATCCGTAGCGCAAGCAAGACCTCAAAGATTTTTCGAATGTAAGAACGTTCGCTGGACAGGTAGAAGTTACGCGCGACCTGCTGCGTGATCGTACTGGCGCCGCCGCGCCCGCGACCGGTGGCGTTATCGAAGATGGCGCGCAATACGCCTTGCGGATCAACGCCGGAATGTTCAAAAAAGCGCTCATCCTCGGCCGCCAACAGCGCGCTGCGCATCAAGAGCGGGAATTCCGCGGCCGCCACGAAGGAGCGGCGTTCTTCGCCAAATTCACCCATCAGAACGCCGTCGCTGCTGTAGATGCGCAACGGAATCTTCGGCCGATAGTCGAGCAGGACCGACATGCTGGGCAGCCGCTCGTTGGCCAGCACGATGGCCAGCATCAGCATCATGGCGGCGCTGAGCGCCGCGGTGAGCGGAATCGCCAGCGCGAACAGCAGAATCTTCCAGGGACGAAAGCGCGGCCCGTTGCGCGGCGTCGTCGGGGGCGTCGACGGAATCGTCGTACGGTCGGTCATGCAAACAGAGCCCGGGTAGTTGTCCGCCCGAACGCGGGGAACGCGAGGCATTGAGTATAGCGAGCCGGCGCGGGGCTCGCTTTCGGCTTCTGTTACACAATAGCGGCGACACAGATGATCGGTTGATGAGTAAACCCCACGCAAGCCCCTCGTCGCCGGCAGCCGAGCCGACGGCAAACCCGTCGAGCCCAGCGATTGCGAGGCCCGACGCAGGGGCGTTGGCGCAGAGTCCGTTCGCACACCGTCCGTTGGTGCTGGTTGGCATGATGGGCGCAGGCAAATCGACGGTGGGTAAGCGCTTGGCAACACGCTTGGGCTGCCGCTTTATCGACGCCGACCGTGCGCTCGAGGAGCGCCTGGGGGTCAGCGTCCCGACGATCTTCGAACTCGAAGGCGAGGCCGGCTTTCGCGAGCGCGAAGCGCAGTTGCTTGCCGACCTCTTAGCGCCCTCGGCCTTGGTGCTGGCCACCGGCGGCGGGGTAGTGTTGCGCGAAGCCAACCGGCGCCTCTTGGCCGAGCGCGCCTGGGTGGTTTACCTGCGCGCGCAGGCCAGTGACTTGTGGGCGCGCACCCGACGCGACAGCTCCCGACCCCTCTTGCAAGGGGCGGATCCGCGCGCGCGCATTCTGACTTTGTTAACCGAGCGCGCGCCGCTCTACGAGGCGGTTGCGCACTGTATTGTTGAGACGGGTCGGCAGCCCGTTGAGCGCGTCGTCGAGCAGATTGTGCGCCACGTCGCCGAGCACACCACGCAAGGACCCCCAGCATGATCGTACTGAATGTTGAATTGGCCGAGCGCGGCTATCCGATCGAGATTGGCGCGGGTCTGCTCGGTCGCAGTGAAACGCTGGCGAGCTTGGTCGCCGGTCGTCAGGTTGCGATTGTGACCGACACCGTTGTTGGTGGCTTGTACGCCGCGGCGCTCGAGCGCCAGGTCGACGCCTTGGCGGCGCAGCGCATCACGATTGCCCTGCCCGCGGGCGAATCGAACAAGCAGTGGTCAACCCTGCAGAGCGTGTTCGACGCGCTGCTCGCGGCCCGCTTCGATCGCTCGTGTTTGCTGCTGGCGCTGGGCGGTGGCGTGGTGGGGGACATGGCCGGGTTTGCCGCGGCGATCTATCAACGCGGCGTTGAGTTTGTTCAATTGCCGACCACCTTACTGGCGATGGTCGACTCGTCGGTGGGGGGGAAGACCGGTATCAACCATCCGAGTGGAAAGAACATGCTCGGGGCTTTTCATCAGCCGCGGGCGGTGATCGCGGATTTGGATGTGCTGCGCACCTTGCCCGATCGCGAGCTCGCGGCCGGGATGGCGGAAGTGATCAAGCACGGCGCGATCGCTGACCGCAGCTACCTGGCCACGATTGAGAGCGACCTCTCGCGTTTGCTGCGTTGCGAGCCGCAGGCGATGGCGCAGGCGGTGGCGCGTTCGTGTGCGATCAAGGCGGGGGTCGTCGCGCAGGACGAACGGGAGGGGGGGCTGCGCGCCATTCTGAACTTCGGCCATACCTTCGGTCATGCGATCGAGGCAGGTCTGGGCTACGGGGTTTGGCTGCACGGCGAGGCGGTCGGCGCTGGCATGGTCATGGCAGCCGATCTTTCTTGCCGCGTCGATGGGCTCGCACCGTCCGAGGCTCAGTGGTTGCGCGCGCTTATCGCGGCCGCCGGTTTGCCGGTTGCAGCACCGGCGTGGCCGCTCGCGCAATGGCTCGAGCGGATGGCGACCGATAAAAAAGCGCAGGCCGGAACGCCTAAGTTTGTGCGGCTGCCTCGACTCGGCGCCGCGACGGTTGGTCGCGTTGAAGCGCAGGCTTTGGCAGCAACCATTGCGGCGACGGCGACGCTTTTACAACTTCCGGCTGGTCTTGGGTATATTGAGGGGTTTCGCTAACCGGGATGTATCGGATGGACCCAAGAGCCGAGGCGCAGCAGCAAGGTCTCTATAGCGCTGCACAGGAACACGACGCTTGCGGCGTTGGCTTTATCGCCAGTATTGAGGGCCGGCGCACGCACAGTATCGTCGAGCAAGGCTTACAGATTCTGCTCAACCTCGACCATCGCGGCGCTGTCGGGGCTGACCCCCTGATGGGCGACGGGGCCGGGATCTTGATTCAAATTCCGGATCAATTCTTTCGCGAAGAATTGCGCGCGCAAGGCGTGAGCCTGCCGCCGGCAGGCGACTACGGCGTGGGCATGGTTTTTCTGCCGAAGGAGCACGCTTCTCGGCTCGCCTGTGAGCAGGCGCTCGAGCGCGCGATTCGCGCCGAGGGCCAGGTGGTGTTGGGCTGGCGTGATGTTCCGGTCGATCGGGCGATGCCGATGTCGCCGACGGTGCGGGCCAAAGAGCCCGTGATCCGCCAGGTCTTTATTGGCCGCGGCCCGGACGTGATGGTGACCGATGCGCTTGAGCGCAAGCTGTACGTCATTCGGAAGATGGCGAGCCATGCGATCCAGGCGCTCGACCTCGCCCACGGCGGCGAATACTTTGTGCCCTCGATGAGCGCACGTACGATCGTCTACAAGGGCTTGTTGTTGTGCGATCAGGTTGGGCGTTATTACCTCGACCTGCAGGATGCGCGCGTGGTTTCGGCGCTGGCGCTGGTGCATCAGCGTTTTTCGACCAACACCTTCCCCGAATGGCCGCTTGCGCACCCTTATCGCCTGGTCGCGCACAACGGCGAGATCAACACCGTGAAGGGCAACTTCAACTGGCTGCGGGCGCGCGAGGGCGTCATGCAGTCGGCCGTGCTCGGCGAGGATTTGCGCAAGCTCTATCCGATCGTCTACGCCGGCCAGAGCGACACGGCAACCTTCGATAACTGCCTCGAACTGCTGGTGATGGCGGGTTACCCGATCGCGCACGCCGTCATGATGATGATCCCAGAGGCCTGGGAGAACCACGCCTTGATGGATTCGCGGCGGCGCGCGTTCTACGAGTTCCACGCAGCGATGATGGAGCCTTGGGACGGCCCCGCGGCGATTGCCTTCACCGATGGCCGCCAGATTGGCGCAACCCTGGATCGCAACGGTTTGCGGCCGGCGCGCTATTGCGTGACGGATGACGGTCTGGTGATCATGGCCTCCGAGGCGGGCGTGTTGCCGGTGACCGAGAGCCGTATCGTGCGCAAGTGGCGCTTGCAGCCCGGCAAGATGTTTTTGATCGATCTCGAGCAGGGTCGCATCATCGACGACAAGGAGCTCAAGGATCAGCTGTCCGCGAGTAAGCCCTACCGGGAGTGGATCGAGAAGGTTCGTATCAAGCTCGAAAGCATCGCCGATCCGGCGCTCGACACCGACGGTGACGGGGCCACCGGTGCCGGCGCCGATGCGGCGTCTGCGGATGTGCCGAGCACGGCCGCCGATTTCGGTTCGCCGCCGGCCTTGCTCGACCTCCAGCAGGCCTTTGGGTACAGCCAGGAAGACCTCAAGTTCCTCATGACGCCGATGGCGGCGGCGGCCGAGGAGGCAGTGGGCTCGATGGGCAATGACAGCCCGCTGGCCGTTCTTTCGAATAAAGACAAGCCGCTCTACCACTACTTCCGTCAGCTGTTTGCGCAGGTCACGAATCCACCCATCGATCCGATCCGCGAGCAGTTGGTGATGTCGCTGGTGAGCTTTATCGGCCCCAAGCCGAACTTGCTCGATTTAAACAACGTCAACCCGCCGATCCGTCTGGAGGTCGCCCAGCCGATCCTCGATGCGCAAGAGATCGCCAAGATTCGCGCTATCGACCGTTTCACCGGCGCCAAGTTCAAGACCGCGGTACTGGAGATTTGTTACCCGGCGCAGTGGGGCTGCGAGGGCATCGAGGCAAGGCTGGCGTCGCTCGCGGCGCAAGCCGAGGACGCCGTGCGCTCGGGGTACAACATTTTGTTGCTCTCAGACCGCGGCGTGGGCCCGGATCAGGTTGCCATCCCGGCGCTGTTGGCAACCAGCGCCGTGCATCAACACCTGATCAACAAAGGCTTGCGCACGAGCACCGGCATGGTCGTCGAAACCGGCAGTGCGCGTGAGGTGCACCATTTTGCTTTGCTCGCCGGCTACGGCGCCGAAGCCGTGCATCCTTGGCTGGCGCTCGACACCATTGCGGCCATCTCGCGGGCGTTGCCGGGTTCGTCGCCGGACAAAGCGCGCGCGAACTACATCAAGGCCGTTGGCAAGGGTTTGCTGAAGGTGATGTCCAAGATGGGCATCTCGACCTACATGTCGTACTGCGGCGCGCAAATCTTTGAGGCGGTTGGTCTCTCGAGCGCGCTGGTCGACAAGTATTTCGCCGGCACGCCGACCAAGATCGAAGGCATCGGTATTTTCGAAGTCGCGGAAGAGGCCCTGCGCACGCACCGCGCCGCTTTTGGCCAGGCGGCCGAGCTTGCGAACGCGCTTGAGGCGGGTGGCGAATATGCCTATCGCGTGCGTGGCGAAGCACACCTGTGGACGCCCGACGCGATCGCCAACCTACAGCACGCCACCCGATCCAATAGCTATAAAACCTATCAGGAATATGCCCGCTTGATCAATGATCAAAGCCGGCGCCATATGACCCTGCGCGGCTTGTTTGATTTCCGTTTGGACCTACAGGCGGCAGTGCCCCTCGAGGAAGTTGAGCCCGCCAGCGCCATCGTGCGGCGCTTCGCAACGGGCGCGATGTCCCTCGGTTCAATCAGTACCGAAGCGCATGCGACGCTCGCGCTGGCGATGAATCGCATCGGCGGCAAGAGCAATACCGGGGAGGGTGGCGAGGATCCGCTGCGCTATCGCGAGGAGGTGCGCTCGGGCACGCCTTATCAGGCCGGCGCCGGGCCTTTACGGGCCGGGCAGACGCTGGCCTCGGTGCTGGGTGAGGATCAGATCGAAGTCGACGTCCCCTTGCAGGACGGCGACTCGTTGCGCAGTCGTATCAAGCAGGTCGCCTCGGGGCGTTTTGGGGTCACCGCCGAGTATTTGGCGAGCGCTGATCAGATCCAGATCAAGATGGCGCAAGGCGCCAAACCGGGTGAGGGCGGCCAGTTGCCGGGCCACAAGGTTTCGGAGTACATCGCTCGGCTGCGTTTTTCGGTACCTGGGGTTGGCTTAATCAGCCCGCCGCCGCACCACGACATCTATTCGATCGAAGACCTTGCACAGCTCATTCACGACCTCAAGAACGCCAATCCGCGGGCGTCGATTTCGGTCAAGCTGGTATCAGAGATTGGCGTCGGTACGGTCGCGGCAGGGGTCGCCAAGGCCAAGTCCGACCATGTTGTGATCGCCGGCCACGACGGCGGCACGGGCGCGAGCCCATTGTCCTCGATCAAGCACGCCGGCAGTCCGTGGGAGCTCGGTCTGGCCGAGACGCAGCAAACTCTGGTGCTCAACGGCCTGCGTTCGCGCATCACGGTGCAGGTCGACGGTCAGATGAAAACCGGTCGCGATGTGGTCATTGGGGCGCTTCTCGGTGCTGACGAGTTTGGCTTTGCCACCGCCCCGCTGGTGGTCGAGGGCTGCGTGATGATGCGCAAGTGCCACCTCAACACCTGCCCGGTCGGCGTGGCAACCCAGGATCCGGTGCTGCGGGCAAAGTTCCAGGGCAAGCCCGAGCACGTCGTGAATTATTTCTTCTTCGTTGCCGAAGAAGTTCGCGAGCTGATGGCGCAACTGGGCGTGCGGCGCATGGACGATTTGATTGGGCGCAGCGAGCTGCTCAATATGCGCGCCGGCGTCGAGCACTGGAAGGCGAAGGGGCTCGATTGTTCGCGCATTTTTTATCAACCAAAGGTCGCCCCGGGTGTGGCCCGGCGTGTCGTCGAAGCGCAAGATCACGGCCTTGCGCAGGCCCTCGATCATCGCCTGATCGAGCTCGCGCGCCCGGCGATCGAGCGCGGCGAGCGGGTTTCGTTCATGAGCGAAGTGCGTAACGTGAACCGCACGGTGGGCACCATGCTGTCGCACGAAGTGGCGCGCCGCTACGGCCACGCAGGCTTGCCGGCGGACACCATTCACGTGCAGCTCAACGGCACGGCCGGCCAGAGCCTGGGGGCGTTCTTAGCCCACGGCATCACCCTCGATCTGATCGGGCAAGCCAACGATTACGTCGGCAAGGGCCTCTCGGGGGGGCGCTTGATTGTGCGTCCGACGCCGGATTTCCGTGGTGCTGCGCACGAGAACATGATCGTCGGTAATACCGTTCTGTACGGTGCGATTGCCGGATCGGCGTTTTTCTCCGGCGTTGCCGGGGAGCGGTTTGCGGTGCGCAATTCGGGCGCGACGGCGGTCGTCGAGGGCACCGGCGACCACGGTTGCGAGTACATGACCGCCGGTACCGTGGTCGTTTTGGGCGAGACCGGGCGCAATTTTGCCGCCGGCATGTCGGGCGGGATCGCGTACGTCTGGGACCCGCGCGCGCAGTTCGCGGCGCGCTGCAATACGGCGATGGTGCGGCTCGACCCCGTCGTCGCGAGCGCCGAGCAAAGCCGCGCCAGCGAGCCCGCCAGTTGGCACGAAGGGGAATGCGACGAAATCCTGTTGAAGCGATTGATCGAGTCGCATTTCAGTCATACGGGGAGCGAGACGGCGAAGCACCTGCTGGCCGACTGGGCCCTTGCGCGGACCCAGTTCGTTAAAGTATTCCCAGCCGAATACCAGCGCGTGCTCGGCGAGCGCGCGTTGGCGCGAGCGCCGGCGATCGCCCAGCCTCGGCCAGCCACCCCCGCGCGAGTCTAAGGCTGCTTGCGACCAACACGAACCCACCCTCCACCCGAATCAGCGGATCCACAGCATGGGTAAGGTCACCGGATTTTTAGAAATCCAACGTTTACGCGAAACCAGCGAGGCGGTTGAATCGCGCCTGCATCACTACAAAGAATTCGTCCATCGACTCGACGATGCCGCAGCCGCCAAGCAGGGCGCGCGCTGCATGGATTGCGGTATTCCTTTTTGTCAGAATGGATGTCCGGTAAATAATATTATTCCGGATTGGAATGATTTGGTCTATCGGGGTGACTGGCAGCGTGCGATCGAGACTTTGCACTCGACGAATAACTTTCCGGAGTTCACCGGTCGCATTTGTCCGGCGCCTTGTGAGTCGGCGTGCACGCTGAACATTAGCGACGATGCGGTGGGTATCAAGTCGATCGAGCACGCGATCATCGACAAGGCCTGGGAAGAGGGCTGGGTGCATCCCGTGCCCGCCAAGCAGTCGACGGGCAAGCGGGTTGCCGTCGTTGGTTCAGGCCCCGCTGGCTTGGCCGCCGCGCAGCAGCTTGCGCGCGCGGGACACGCGGTGACGGTGTTCGAGAAGAACGATCGTGTCGGGGGCTTGCTGCGCTATGGCATTCCCGACTTCAAGCTCGAGAAGTCCCACATCGACCGGCGGGTCGAGCAGATGCAGGCCGAAGGTGTGGAATTTGTTACGGGGGTTTTGATCAGCGATCAGGACCCCGCGCACTGGGATCAGCCGGTGACCAACCTGGCGACGCGCCATCGCACGCCGCAGCAGGTGCTGGCGGAGTTCGACGCCGTCGTGCTGGCGGGGGGCGCCGAGCAACCGCGCGACTTGCCGGTCCCGGGCCGAGAGCTCGCAGGAATTCACTATGCGATGGATTTCTTGCCCGAGCAGAATCGTCGTAATGCGGGCGACGTCGTCGCCAATCCCTTGCTGGCCACGGGCAAACACGTGGTGGTGATTGGTGGCGGCGATACCGGCTCGGATTGCGTCGGTACCAGCAACCGTCAGGGCGCGGCTTCGGTGACGCAGTTTGAGCTCATGCCCCAGCCCCCGGTGAGCGAGGACAAAGCGCTCACCTGGCCTTACTGGCCGAGCAAGATGCGCACGTCTTCTTCCCATGAAGAGGGCTGTGAACGCGATTGGGCGGTGCTCACGAAGGCTTTCCGAGGCGAGGCGGGGCGCGTCACCGCGCTTGAGTGCGCGCGCGTCGAATGGCGCCGCGACGCCGCCAGTGGGCGCCTCGAAATGATCGAGGTACCCGGTTCACAATTCGAATTGGCGGCCGACCTGGTGCTGTTCGCGATGGGTTTCGTGGCGCCGGTGCACAGCGTGCTGAGTGCTTTTGGCGTGGCCTTGGACGCACGCGGGAACGCGCGCGCGACAACCGATGGCGAGCATTCCTACGCCACGTCGGTACCTAAGGTGTTTGCCGCCGGCGATATGCGGCGCGGACAGTCCCTGGTGGTGTGGGCGATTCGCGAGGGTCGCCAGTGTGCCCGCGCCGTCGACGCCTTCTTGATGGGCGCTTCCGATCTTCCTGTGTAATCCGTGCCGGCAGCGAGCCAAGCTTGAACGTGCGCCTGGATAAGTGGCTCTGGGCAGCGCGTTTTTTTAAAACGCGTGCGCTCGCCCAGGAAGCCATCGAGCGCGGTCAGGTGATGGTGGCCGATGAGCGCGTCAAGGTTGCACGCCCGGTTCGGCTGGGTGAGCAGATTTGGCTGCGGACCGGTTCGCAACAGCGCACGGTGGTGGTCTGTGGTTTGTCGGATCAGCGTGGCCCGGCCCCGGTGGCGCAGGCGCTCTACGAGGAAACCGACGAATCCGTGCGCCAGCGCGAGTTACACGCGCAGTGGCGCCGTTTGCACGCGGAGCCGGCCCAGTCGATTCTTGGCGGTCGCCCGACCAAACGTGACCGGCGCGAACTCGAGCGCTCGGCGCCGCAGGGCTTTGATGGCGCTTGAGAGTTCCTCGGCGGCCCATCCTTGGCGCACGCTTTGGCTCGACGACGCCGGCGTGGTGAAGACGCTCGACCAGACCCGTTTGCCCTTCGCGCAGGTTGAGATCGCGCTGACCAGCCTTGAGGATTGCGCGCGCGCGATCGAAACGATGCAGGTACGCGGCGCACCCCTGATCGGGGCGACCGCGGCCATCGGACTCGCGCTTGCGCTGCGCGAGGCACCGGACGAGGCTAGCCTGCAGCGCGCGGCGACCCGCTTAGCCGCGACGCGTCCGACGGCGGTCAATCTGCATTGGGCGCTGGCGCGTGTGGCCGATGCGGTCGTGCCGTTGGCGATGCCGCAGCGCGCGCGCCACGCCTGGGCGCAGGCGCTGGCGATCGTCGAAGAAGACGTGGCGGTCAATGCCGCCATCGGTGAACAGGGTGCCGCCTTGGCGCGCGCGCACTTTGCTTGGCTAGCCCAAGCACCCGGGGCCCACCAGGGGCGAGCGCTGCAGTGGTTAACGCATTGCAATGCGGGGCGTTTGGCGACCGTTGCGCATGGCACCGCACTCGCGCCCATCTATGCCCTTCACGCCGCTGGCGTCGCGCAGCACGTTTGGGTCGATGAGACCCGCCCGCGTAATCAGGGTGCCAGCCTGACGGCGTGGGAGCTTGGCCAGGCCGGTATCGCGCACACGGTGATTGCCGATAACGCCGGTGGCCAGCTGATGCGCGCGGGTGCGGTCGACGTGGTGATCGTGGGCTGTGATCGGGTCGCTCGCAATGGCGATGTCGCCAACAAGATTGGCACCTACCTCAAAGCCTTGGCTGCACGCGATTGTGGGCTGCCGTTTTGGGTTGCCTGTCCCGCGTCGACCTTCGACCCGAGCCTTGTCAGTGGTGCGGAAATTCCGATCGAGGAGCGCAGCGCGCGCGAGGTCACGCATTTCTCGGGGCGTAACGAGCGCGGCGAATGGACCGAAGTGCAAGTGACGCCCGATGGCAGCCCTGCGCGCAACCCGGCGTTTGATGTCACGCCGGCGCGTTTGGTCGATGCGCTCATTACCGAGCGCGGTGTTTGCGCGGCCAGTGAAGCCGGGCTGGCCGCCTTGTGGCCGCAGCGTTTTGCCCGATGAGCCCGGGCGAGCAAGCTGCCCGTTCGGCCCTGCTGGCGACTGCGCGCGCCATGAACGGGCTCGGCATCAATCACGGCAAGACCGGCAATGTATCGGTGCGCTGCGCCCGCGGCGCGCGTCCCGGCTTGCTGATTACCCCGAGTGGCTTGCCTTACGAACGGTCCGAGGAGGCCGACTTGGTCTGGCTCGCGCTAGACGTCGAAGCCACCGAGATTGAGGCCGAACTCGACCAGCGCGCGGCGGGACGAGCGCTCGATGGCCGCTATGCGCCCTCGAGCGAATGGCGTTTTCACCGCGACATCCTCGCGACCCGCGACGACGTCGAAGCGGTGGTCCACACCCACGCCCAGGCCTGCGCGGCGCTCTCTTGCCTACCGGCGATTCAGCGCGACGGCATTCCGGCATTTCACTATATGGTGGCTGCGGCCGGGGGCGACGACGTGCGCTGTGCGCGCTACGAGCCCTTTGGTAGCGCCGAGCTCTCGCAGGTGGCGTTGGAAGCGCTAGCGGGTCGGCGCGCGTGCTTGCTCGCCCATCACGGACTGATTGCATTGGGGGCGACGCTCGAGGCGGCGCTTGCCCTCGCGGTCGAATTAGAGTGGTTGGCTGCGACCTACGCGCAAGCCCTCACGGTCGGAAGCGTCCTGGGCGGCCCGGCGCGGCTCGATGCGGCGCAAATGGAAGAAGTGCTCACGCGTTTTCGCAGCTACGGCAGCGCACGCTTGCGTTAAGGCGCCGCGCTCTTTTACACGCTTAAGGGCATGCTTAAGGGCATGCTTGGGTGGGTGCTTAAGTGCGTGCCTGCGTGCCTGCGTGGGCACTTGCGTGGGCACCCGCGTGGGCACTTGCGTTGACACTTGCGTTGGCAGTTGCGTTGGCACTTGCGTTGGTACTTGCGTTGGCAATGGCCAGCACGCGCGCCAGATGCACTCCCGTGTGGCTATGGACGCGACCTTCGGGGCCCCAAGCAGCGGCCGCGACCGCTTCCGGGGGGCCGCAGGCGAGCACACGGCCACCGCCCGATCCGCCTTCGGGGCCCAGGTCGATGACCCAGTCGGCGGTTTTGATGACGTCCAGATTGTGTTCGATGACCAACAGCGTATTGCCGTGATCGACTAAGCGCTGCAAGACGCCGAGCAACTGCGCGATGTCGTGCGTGTGCAGCCCCGTGGTGGGCTCGTCGAGCACGTAAAGGGTGCGACCGGTGTCGCGCTTGGAGAGCTCTTGCGCCAGTTTTACGCGTTGCGCCTCGCCACCGGAGAGCGTGGTGGCGCTCTGGCCGAGGCGCAAGTAGCCAAGCCCGACGGCGAGCAGCGTATCGAGCTTGCGGGCAATCGCGGGCACGCTCGAAAAAAAACGCTGCGCCTGCTCGACCGTGAGCTCGAGCACGCCAGCGATGTTGAGACCCTTCCAGAGCACCTCGAGCGTTTCGCGGTTGTAGCGTTGGCCGGCGCAAGCGTCGCAGGGCACGTAGACGTCGGGCAGGAAGTGCATCTCGACCCGCAACACCCCGTCGCCTTCACAGGCTAAGCAGCGGCCTTCCTTGACGTTAAACGAGAAGCGCCCGGGACCATAGCCGCGCTCGCGTGCCAGGTTAGATTCCGCAAAGAGTTCGCGAATCGGCGTGAACAGACCGGTGTAGGTCGCAGGGTTCGAGCGGGGTGTGCGACCGATCGGGCTCTGATCGATCGCGATCACTTTGTCGAATGCCTGCAGCCCTTCGATGCTCTCAAAAGGTGCTGGTTCGTGCGCACTGCCGTGCAGATGGCGGGCTACCGCGGCCAGCACGGTATCGTTGATGAGCGTGGACTTGCCAGAGCCAGAGACGCCGGTCACACAGGTGAAAAGCCCAATCGGGAACGCGACGTCGACCTGCTGCAGATTGTTACCGCGCGCGCCGCGCACGACGAGTTGTTGCTGCGGGTCCGGGGATCGGCGTTGCGCTGGCAGCTCGATACGCAGGCTACGCGCGAGGTAGCGGCCGGTGAGCGAGTGCGGGTTGGCGGCGAGCGCCTCGGGCGGGCCCTGGCCGACGATTTCGCCCCCGTGGACGCCAGGCCCGGGGCCGAGATCGACGACGTAGTCGCTGGCGCGGATGGTGTCCTCGTCGTGTTCCACCACGAGCACCGAGTTGCCCAGATCGCGCAGATGTTTGAGCGTCGCGATCAAGCGTTCGTTGTCGCGCTGGTGCAAACCGATCGAAGGCTCGTCGAGCACGTAAAGCACCCCGGTGAGGCCAGAGCCGATTTGGCTGGCCAGGCGAATGCGCTGACTCTCACCGCCGGAGAGCGTCTCGGCCGGGCGATCGAGCGAGAGGTAGTCGAGACCGACGTTAACGAGAAACTGCAAGCGCGAGGCGATTTCGCGCACGATGCGTTCCCCGATCGCCGCCCGCGAGCCGGGCAACACGAGTTGTTCAAACCAGCGCAGCGCCTCGCCCAGGGTCCAGTGCGCGAGCTCCGCAATCGGTCGCCCGGCGACCCGGACGAAGCGCGCCTCGACGCGCAAACGCGCTCCTTCGCAGGCGGGACAGGTTTTGACGTGGCGGTACTTGCCGAGCTCCTCGCGGATGGCGGGCGCGTCGGTTTCGCGCCAGCGTCGCTCTAGGTTGGGCAGGATTCCTTCGAAGGGATGCGTGCGCACCGTGGGTTTGGCGCGCTCGCTGAGATAGGCGAAGGGGATCTCGGTGCTCCCAGAGCCTTCGAGGATGACCTGGCGTATCGGTGCTGGCAGGGTCTCCCAGGCTTGATCGAGGTCGAATTGGTAGAACGCGGCCAGGCTTTGCAGCATCTGGAAATAAAACGCGTTGCGCCGATCCCAGCCGCGAATCGCGCCACTGGCAAGGCTGAGCTGGGGAAACTGCACGACCCGGCGCGCATCGAAATAGCTCACCTGGCCCAAGCCGTCGCAGTCGGGACAGGCGCCGGCGGGGTTGTTGAACGAAAAGAGCCTCGGTTCGAGCGCGGTCAGCGACCAGCCACAGTGCGGGCAGGCGAAGCGATTCGAAAAGCTCGCCTCGTGGGGCGTCTCGCCTTCGAGTTCGACCACGAGCGCGCGCCCCGCGCCCAGGCGCAAGGCGGTTTCGAACGATTCGGCCAAGCGGGCGGTTGCGCCGGGGCCGGTCTTGAGGCGGTCGACAACGGCATCGATCGTATGGCGCAGGTTGCGCGCCAGCGCCGGCAGCGCGTCGAGTTCGTACAGCACCGCTGGCCCCTGCCCTTCGGTGGCAACGCGAACGCGCGCGAAGCCTTGTGTGCGCAGGCTCTCGAAGAGCTCCAGATGCTCCCCTTTGCGCGCCGCCACCAATGGCGCCAGGATCATGATGCGCACGCCCGGGGGCCGTGCAGCGATGGCGTCGACCATCTGCGCAATCGATTGCGCGGCCAACGCCTCGTCGGGGTGACTGGAGCAGTGGGGCGTTCCCGTGCGCGCGTAGAGCAAGCGCAGGTAGTCGTGGATTTCGGTCACCGTGCCAACCGTCGAGCGAGGGTTATGGCTAGCCGCTTTCTGCTCGATGGCGATCGCTGGGGAAAGGCCCTCGATCCAGTCGACGTCGGGCTTTTCCATTAACTGGAGGAACTGGCGCGCGTAGGTCGAGAGACTTTCGACGTAACGACGCTGACCCTCGGCGTAGAGGGTATCGAACGCGAGCGAGGACTTGCCCGATCCCGAGGGCCCAGTGATGACGACGAGCGCGTTGCGCGGCAGCTCGAGCGCGATGTTTTTCAGGTTGTGCGTGCGTGCGCCGCGGATGCGGATCGCGTTGGTCTCGGGCACAGAAAATGCTGCCCGCGCGGGCGTAGGTGGCGATGGCGGCAGCGGTGCAGACATGGGACGGACACGCAAGCGGGCAACTTGCTACTATAGCTGGCCCGTGCAGCCCGTTCCCACGCCCCTCCCCGACCCCGACCGGATGACGCCGCGCGAGCTGCGGGCGTCGGTCTCGCTCGCGTCGATTTTCGCGCTGCGCATGTTGGGTTTGTTTCTCATCCTGCCGGTGTT
>Ga0136644_10001747_pt1 | contig 17068 bp, 14 predicted proteins | sample C_130820_EF_Meta_FD_94780 | JGI IMG/M metagenome (GOLD analysis project Ga0136644, IMG submission 94780) | Freshwater microbial communities from Lake Croche, Canada to study carbon cycling - C_130820_EF_MetaG (v2) (version 2) | ecosystem: Environmental > Aquatic > Freshwater > Lake | place... | reverse complement strand
CCCAATCAGCAGTTCCAGCAGTTGCAACTTTTATTTTTTCCGTTATCATTCCACCTTTCACCAATAATCGGTAGCCACCAGATGTTGCAGCAGCACGATCTGCAACGGCAACCTCTCCAATTGCCAAATATTTAGCTGAACCAAAATCACCATAAATTAAAGGTGTAACTGTATTTGAGTTAGCAATATAGAGTTTGTCACTTTCAGAAGTAAGTACTGCCGCAGAACCACTAGTATATCCAATATAAATATTACCACTACCGTTTTTATTACTACCGGCACTTCTTCCTATACCAATATTATAATTTCCTGTAACTTGAAATAGTGATGAAGCTCCAATAGCCACATTACTACTACCTGATTGGTTTAAATACATAGCACTTGCACCAATTGCTAAATTATCGCTTCCAGTTTGATTAGAAAATAGAGCACCAGCTCCAATTCCTGCATTATTTGAGCCACTTATGTTACTATACAAAGCAGCACGCCCTATTCCCATATTATATTCTCCAATTGTATTTGATAAAAGTGCAAATCTACCTATACCTGAATTTCCAAATCCAGTAGTATTTGACCTTAATGCTTGAGTACCAACCCCTGTATTATCCCCTCCTGAATTGCTTAGCCCTGATATATAACCAAAAAACGTTGAGCCATTACTAACTGTAATTAAGCCTGATTTTTGACCACCTACTTTAAAAACTAAATCTTGAGCATCAGTAGTACCTATAAAGTTAGTAGCAGCATTCGTACCCGCATTACCTAACAAACCCCAGTTATTAGCATCAGCTACCGAATTCGCATTTGTTGTAGAAGTTAAAGGACTCCAGTTTTTACCATCAAAGTAGTAAAATCCTGATAAAAAATCTGTTTGATATACCATCAAACCATTCGCAGGGTTTTGAATTGAACCACGCTGTTCTAAACTCATACGTGGAATCAATAAACCTTTTGATTGTGATGAAAGATCTAACAAGGCAGATTGGTCTGGCTTGGTTGTACCTATTCCAACATTTTCTTTTTGGGCGTAGGCTGTGGTCATTGCGAAACAAACGGCCACAACGGAAGCAATTTTAATGTAAATCGTTTTCATATTATGTAAGCTTTTATTGTTTTTTTTAATTTCATAAAGTAAATAAAAGATATCTTTTGGTACTCTGAAAGGAAAATTCAAATTTTTTATTTAATGGTTATCTAACAATTTTCAAATTTTGAGTTTTAATATTGACTGTGAACAGATTCTTTAGGATTCTCAAAAAGCCAAATTCTTTTATAATTGATACCTAATTGTTGTTATTATACCATTTCTGCAAACAATATAAGGCCCAGATTTTTCTTGAATTGTCCATTCCTTGATATAAATGTTGATTTATTAGCTCTTGAATGAGTTGTTTATTGAATAAGTCGTGTTTATCTAAATTATCTTCAGCAAGCGTAGTCAATAAATCTTGTTTTAGCTCTGCCCTGAACCAATCACCAATTGGCATTTCAAAACCAGACTTTGAAGTATTAAAGAAGCCTTTTGGAAGCATATCGGAAAATGTATCCTTCAAAATCCTTTTTTTGTTTTGACCATTAATTAAAAAATTATCTGGGATTTGATAAGAAAACTCCATGAGTCGATGGTCTAAATAAGGTGCCCTACATTCTATTGAATTGAGCATGCTCGTTCTATCAACTTTTACTAACATGTCGCCCTCTAATGATATGTTTTTATCTAAGTACCTCACAGCTTTTAGGATGTCATCTGAAAACGCTGTCGCCGACATGATATCACTATTTAATATACTTTCAAGACTTGGGTACTCTCCATTTATTAGCAAGGCCTTTTTTTCAGTCTCATTAAAACTTAATGACATGATATCCAAATGCCTTTTTACCCAATCTTTGCCAGTTGCCTGTATAAACCGATTTATTTTGTAACCTTTACTTTTTGTATTTTTTACTTTGCTAAAGTATTTTTGAGCAAGAGGTTTTATAATTTTGGTATTGAAAGAATCAGGAATGAATTTTGAATAGATGGCTCCATAAGAACTTAGTAGGTATTTGTTATATCCGCCAAAAACCTCGTCGCCCCCATCGCCCGTTAGTGCTACCTTAACGTGTTTTGCTGTTTCGTGGGCTACCAAATAAGTAGGTAAACTTGATGAATCTGCAAAAGGTTCATCGAAGTTGAGTATTACCTTGTCAATCTGTTCTAATACCGTTTCTCCATTTAGTCTAAATTCGTAATGTTCAGAACCAATGTATTCGGCAGCCTGTCTGGCTTTAGGGGTTTCATCGTAAGCACCGGAGTCAAATCCAATCGAAAAAGTTTTGATTTTTTTATTGGGAGATAGATTTGCCATTATTGCCGCAATAATTGTTGAGTCAACCCCCCCACTCAAAAACACTCCAATTGGGACATCAGCTATCATTCGTTTTTCTACAGAATCAACCAATAACTCTTTCAATTTTTGTTTAGCCTCATCGTAATCATTGATAAGAGTCTTAGGTTTTGGTATATCCCAGTAGATATGCTCACTTATGCAATTATTATTTGTGTCTATTGATAAATAATGACCTGCTCTTAACTTAGATACATCTTGATAAATTGAATAAGGAGCAGGAATATAGCTAAGTGCAAAATAAAGTGATAAGGCTTTTCGGGAAATAGCATTTTTTATATTGGGAGCTGCAATTTTAATACTTTTTAACTCAGAGGCCCAATAAATACATTCATCATTTTTGTAATAATACAAAGGTTTTTCTCCAAATCGGTCTCGGACAATAAACAATTTGTTTAATTTTATATCGTGAATGGAAAAGGCAAACATTCCATTTAATTGTTTGAAGGCTTCTACCCCATAAATTTCATACATTTTAAGTAAAACTTCCGTATCAGAATTAGTTCTAAAAACCAAACCTTTTGCCTTAAGTTTTTCTTTTAGAATTAAAAAATTATAGATTTCTCCATTAAATACAATTACCAGGCTTCGGTCGTCATTATAAATTGGTTGATTTCCAGAGCTCAAATCAATAATAGATAAACGTCGCATACCCATAGCAAGTCTTTCCTGATAAATGTATGTTCCTTCTGCATCTGGGCCTCTATGAATAATAGCATCATTCATCTCAAATATTTTTTCTCTAATATCAGAGTTTGTATTACTAAATAGTACCCCGTTAATTCCGCACATAATTTATAAAATTGATAGCCTAAATAAATCTAAATAATTCCTATAATTTGCTTGAATGCTGTAACATTCTGAAACAATTAAATTGTTTTCAAATCCTACTTTCTGAAACCTCTCTTGATTTAAATATATTTCTTCTAAGGCATTATACCATTCTTCCTTGCTATCAGCATGGAGATTTTTACCGTTTCTATTTATCTTTACATTTGCCTCTAAAGGTGTTGAAATGGTTGGTTTGGCACAAGCCATATATTGAATAAGTTTAAAGCCACATTTCCCTCTTGACCATTGGTCATTTAATAGGGGCATTATACCTACTGATATTTTACTAATCTCCTCCACTTCTGTATTTTCTTCCCAATCAACGAATTTAATTGAAATATCATCAAGATATTTTCTTAAATCTTTATTGAATCCAATTAGTCTAATTTCGCAAGAGTAATTCTGTGAAAATTTTCTTAATGAAGGTATTATTTCTAATATATATTTACTTGTTGATTTTGAGCCTATCCAGCCTATAACGAAGTTGCTATCAGATTTGCAATTAATACCTTTCGCATACTTCCTTTCGTCAATCGAAGTTGGAATCTCCCGTACTGTATTATTAAACCGTTGTGCATAATTTGTTAGATAAGGACTTCCTGTCATGACACCTTTTGCATTTTTAATTACACTTTTTATTTTATTTTTAAGTAGTAATTTAACAAGTAGATTTTGACTAAGGTCATAATTATGAAATACCGCATCATCATAACCGACTATATATTTAATTCCGAAATACTTTATAATTCTTTCAAAAAATGATGGAAAATAAGGAAAGAGCTCGTATTCAATAACAATTAAATCGTATTTTTGGACGCCAAGTAATACTTTAATTCTACACCAATAGTAACCAAAAATCTTAAAAACCCCATTTGGCTTATTTTGATTAATACTTTCTACATATTCATCGGCAAAAAATGGTGATACTGTACAAGATACCCCTTGTTCTCGAAATATTGGAAAATAATTATAATAACAATATCTAGAACTGGCACCCAAAGATGTGTATTTAGTTAGAAATAATATTTTCATTTTTTGTAAGTGTGTATGTCAACTCATAACAAGGAAACAAATAACACAAATTTTCTTCGTAAAACTCTTTCATCCAATTGCCTAAATTAAATATAGAACCTATTATCATTTTAATCCCATATCTTATAGGAAATGAAGCAGAAGACTTAAAACCAAATTTAACTTTTGTTAAATACAAATTACACTTATTTTGGTAATCAGGTACTTTTCTAGTTAAAATATTATCATTACATAAATAAGAAATTGAATATAATCCCCAAAATGATTTGTGGGTATAATCAGAATAAAAATAAGGATTTGAAAAATGCGGAACTGTAATATTTAAAACACCTTGATATTTCATAATTCTTTCGGCTTCAAAAAGCAATTTTGATACATTTTCAACATGTTCAAAGAAATGAAATGAATAAATGGCATCTACTGAATTATCGGGAAATTTTGATAAAACTTCGTAAATATCTCCAACAATATCAACCCCTTCAATATTAAGCATATCTATTCCAATATATTCAGGTTTTTTTTTATTTGGTCCACAACCAATATCTAATATTATTGATTGTGTTTGGCTTAAATTTTTAATAATATCTCGTTTATCAAGAATCATAATTTTCTTTATTTAATTATCCAAAATGTTTTTTTTCTCTTAGTATTAAAGTACTATATAAATACAAATAAGCCTGCAATGCTTCAGGTATTTCCTTAGATTTAGATGATATTAGTAGAAATATAAATCTTGTTATTGGCTCAATAAATAAAGTTATAATGACAAGAACTATTTTCTCAATTATATTAAAATGTTTAAAACCATAAAGAAGCCTACTATTAAGCGAGTAGAATAATCTTTTGGCTTTTACGTTTTCAGATGTTCCTCCCCCTTTATGAAAAATGGATATATCTGCATTGTAAAAAGTTTTTTTTTCAATTAATTTAGCTCGATATGAAAAGTCTGCTTCCTCAAAATATACAAAGAACCTTTCATCAAAATATCCTATTCTTTCAAACAACTCATTATTTATCATCATGTATGCACCAATCACTTGATCTACATACATTGACTTGTTGTAATCCTTTTCATACATTATTGTGGCCCCGAGAAATATGCTTGGTAAAGCTTTAGAAAACCCTAAAATATCCCAAACAAAGTTTATTAATTTAGGAGACCTTGCACAACTTGCACTAACATGACCATGTATATCGAGATGCTTGCAACCTAAGATTGAAATATGAGGATTGGCTATCATATAATCAATACTCTCTTGTAATGTTCCTTCTCCTATAACAGTATCAGGATTTAATAATAATGTAAAATCAGATTTTTCAGATAATTTGAATCCAATATTACATGATGCAGCAAAACCCAAGTTTCTTTCGTTCTTAATTATATTTATACCTTGTATCGTATAACAATCATCTAATGAGTTATCAGATGAAGCGTTGTCAATAACAATTAGATTTAATTTGATTCCATAAATTTTTGAGCGATTAACTGAAGCAAGACATTCCCTCAGCTGATTACCCGAGTTCCAGTTCACAATAATAATAGAAAGTATTGTTGTTTTCATCTAAAATATATTTAACAAATTTTGAAATAAACTATTTCTCGAAAAAGTATTTTCTATTACTTCAAAATATTGGAAATTATTAACCATTAAAAATTCTATGTAAAATATAAAAATAGTATAAAAAAATATAATTATTGGCAACGTAATTATTGGCATCCTAAATTTGACAATTTTCTCTTTAATCAAATATATTATGATTGATAAGTATATAATTAAAATTAAATGAATGTTCTGAGTAATTCTTGAAAAATCTCTTATGAAGTATTGCAAGAGGACTGTGAAATTCGCAAATCGTACCAAATCAATAAAAATTGGAATGTTTTTCGTATTAATTTTAGTAACATTCACTAATTTATTTTTACTGTGAAAGTAAATTATAATATTATTAATTAAAAAAAAAGGTAAAAATAAAGCTATGGTTCCGACAAATGTTCCTACTTCCTTTTCAGTGTAAACTAAATATTTGGGATTGAACAATAATATCCAAGGATCAATAATATTTCTAGGTATCAATAGTAAAAATACCATGCCTAATAGAATAATAATGTTACTTCTTAATTGACTTTTAAACCAATTGAATTTTTTTATTATTAAAAATAAAAGAAGTAAAATCAATGAGTAATGACATAATATAGCAAATATTAGCAAGATATAATATAGCCATTTTTTGTTATTAAAAAATTGCAATGCGTATAAAAATACAGAAAAACCTAAAAAAAAACGAATTTGAACTATATCTGGAAAAAATGGGATAAAGTAAAAGTTTAATAAAACAAAAATTGGCAATGGGCTGTATTTATAAATTGAGTATAAAAATAGTGGTATAACTAATGAAGCTAATAATATTTGATATTGTTCAAAAGAGAATCCCATATCATTACAAAAACTCATTAAATAATAAATTACTGGTTCAATAGCAATTTTCACATAATCACTATCTAGATTATCATACTGAATTTGATAATTTTCTAAATCTGGTGACCCTACATTAAACGCTAACAGACTAAAAAAAATAAATCCTACCAATATAAAACTTACTATTTTGAGAAGCTTATTTTGGTATAAAAAAAATTCCAATAAGAATAGAATAAACAATAATAAAAATAAGAAAAAATACATTGTTTTTTTTAAATGTGGATTCTGAATTAACCTATGAATATACAGTTAAAATACGTTTCTTTTAAAGGCTATCCTCGTTAAGTCAATAAAAGAGTTTAAAACTCTTTATTCAGAAACTCACAAACATTTTATAATAATTAAAATATTTAAGATTCTTACCTCAAATCGGACTGGCAATTAGACAATCTTAATAATTTCTTAAATCAGACTTCAAAAGTAGTCAAAAAATTTCATACACCTTTTTTTTCACGCTTTTTAGAGTTATGAATACAATCAAAGAAACCAACAAAAAAAGGTATGTTTTTCTTGGCAAACACCTCTATGCGGTCTTAACCAACCTCTTATTATTGACCAAATATCATCTTTCTTATTACAGTGAACTTCGTAATAGCAATCTTCATCAAGAGCATATTCTCCTTCATCATAATTTAAAATTTTATAGTCATTTCCCAACCAGCCAATATTTACTAATTATGTTCTAATCTGTATAAAATATTTAGCCGACTGACACAGTTTTTTTAGTAATTATTTCTATAGTTTTTTTGCTGTACATTGGGTAAAACTTGTAAACGTACTAATCCTTTTCTTTCCACAATTCCAAAGATAGGATTCTTTCATCTGCTGCTTTCCCTTGACCTATTTTGCCCTTCAAACGCGTTCAAAGAGGGCTTCGAAGCACTTTTTTTAAGCTACCCTTTTGTCCTGCCACAACATAACCGCATGGTCGGTCAGAATTCGTAAGCTTCAACTGCTCAGCTAAGTAATATATCAAGTTTTTTTACAACCCCTTTTCTTATAATTTCACACATTTTAACACTATCTTCGCTTATTTCTAATTTTTTTGATATTTACAAATTTGAAACATTGAGATTCATCAAATATAAGATTTTTATTCGTAGATGGATTCCGAAATGACTACCGCTAAAAATTGATCTGTCAAATCATCAGAATACTTTCTACCCAAAGACTTACATTTATAATGTTATATGCTTTATCAATAGGGTCTTTTCCATTTTTAATAACCTCGAAACTCTTACACTGTTTACATACAACTTGGTTGTTCCAAAGTACAAATCTAAGTATTTCATAACATTTAGCTATGTCTAAAATTTTGTGTAATTGTGTTAGCATATTGCTGTTTTTTTATGCAAAAATAAAATATTATTCTATTCAGTCTGATTTATTGTTTTGCTGCATTTCTGAAAATAAGTACTATTACACCTATGAAACCGGCCAAAAAAAGCCTTACAACCAGAAAAAAGTAAAATAATTTATCTAACAAACCGTTCACTTTGAACAATGCACTAAACTCGATTAAATCTATCTGATACTGGTGCTGTTGTCTTTCTTTTTAATACTTTTTTAACTCTTTTTACAAGGAATAAGAATTCAGGTAGTAATAAAGGAAATACAAAAAAAATCTTACATAACCACAGCTCCATGGTCCAAATAAAAGGGAGAGCTGTTGGATATCTTAAATAAGGTTGTTCAAAATTATATTTCAATACCCCAATATTTTCTTTTTTATCATATAATTGAGCAACTCTAAATAGAGAACTGAGGGGTCTACCAATAATTGGCAAAATAAGGCTTGTTAGTTTTTGCCTATTTTTTTTTGTAACTGCTATCGGTAATTCAAATAAAAGTGGTAAACCTAAACAAAGTGGTAGTGCTGACCAGCCTTGATCAAGTTCTTCATACTTATTATCGGATATTACTAATTCTTGATTAGCCAAAACGACGGTATTTTTATCAAGTAATGAAATAAGTAACAGTACGAAATGAGGTACTATTGTATAAGAAAATATATAAGCAAATCTTAGGTTAGGTTTTATATTTTCAACATTATATACATTTATTGAGATTAGAAAGAAATTATCAATACTGTCTATTTTTTCTAAGAATTCGTTTTGTCCTTTTGTTAACAAATCTTCTTTTCTATAACGGGTAAAATTAGATTTAAAATTAATGTTATTAGCGTTGGGATATAAATTGATGTATTTAAGTATAAGTTCAATGGCATTAACTAAGGGGGTATCGTCATCACTTAAAATCCATACCCATTTACTATCACACCCTTCTATACATTTAATAATATTTCCACTAAGACCTACATTTGCATTATTTCTTATTACTTTTAAGTTTTTGTAAGTTTCTAATTCTACTGTTAATGTTTTGCTTACTGGCACATCACAAAAGTTATCATAAATGGTAATATCAACTTCGCTAGTTAATTGTGAGAGCAATATAGACAAATTCGCTTTTAGAATCTCATTTCTATTATAAGTTGGAATTGCAATTGTTAATATTATTTTATCTTCTTTATTCATGCCATTTATTTTTTTTCAAATTGAAAATTCTATATCCCCATATTGTTGCCATTAATAAAATAATAAAATAGCTAAATGTTATACCCGTAACACCATAAGGTTTACTCACAAGGTAAAGTGTAATGCTTGTTAAGATCCCCATAGCTATTGATAGAGCTAAAAAAGGCTCTTTTTTATGGCATCTAAGATACGTTGCCATTGCATCAAGTAGCAATTGTAAAAAAGACGTCCCCATTAATAAAAGTACAGGGACAAAAGGAAGAAAACGATGAACGATGCCTAACTTTTGTCTGTATAAAAATAAAAGAATCATTGTAAGTAAAAAAGTTGCTCCAAACAAGGCGAATAAAGATTGCTTTAATGTTTTATAATAAAAAACATTGAGTTCAATAAATTTTTTCTGAGCAATTAAAATAGAAAATGTTGGTATTTTGGTTTTAAACCAAGCATTTGCCATAGAATTAGTTCCTTGAATTACAGCCATCGTCATTCCCATTTGACCTGCTACAATTGCTCCTTGTGTTGCAAAAAGTATTGGATTAAAGAGTTGAAAAATAAAATAACCACTCATCCAACTAACTGCAATACGCCACTGATAAGGCAAGACTTCTTTTTTCCAATCAATCACATTGGTATCATTATATGATTTCCAAATATAAATCAATATTGGTCTAATTTTACTAAAACTTACCCATAGCATCACAAAAATACTTGAAATCAGCATAGAAATACCAGCGGAATAAAGTTTCGCACCTAAAAGCAAAGCAAATATTAGTGTCGTAATCTGAATTAACTGTTGAAACATACGTATTTTTGCACACTCTTCTGCTTTCTCTAAGCCTTCATAAAATGCAATTATTGCGGTCATTAACAATAATATAGAGCTACTACACACAAGCAAAACCCATGGAAATCGCCAGTAAATAGTTATATTTTCTTCTGAAAATTTTTGGAAGTAAATAAAGCCTGTCACCATCAGAACAGCTAACAGCAAAATTGCAATAAAAGAGTACCACTTTACTGTTAATTGAAAAATTGATGCAAGTCTAGACAAAGATTTATAAGGGCCTACAAGTGTATTACCATTCCAGTTCAACATGGCTTTTTCGTGAGCCACATATTGGGTAATAATATTTGTCAGACCTAATTCAAAGAAAATTTGTATGGCTAAAATACTACCAAACGTATAAAAATATCCTTGTTCATTTGAATCAAGAAAAGTGCCAATTAAAATAATAGAAACAATTGAACCAAGAGCTTGTGTAAGTCTTCCTGCAAGTGTAAAAGAAATAGATTTATCGATTCCTAATTGATGAATTTTCTCTTTTAGCACAATCTTAAACGGTCTTATCTATATAGTTTTTTATAATTTCAATAATGTAATCATAATGATTTTCTTCTAATCCAGGCCAAACTCCTACCCAAAAAGAATTGTTCATAATAATATCAGTATTTGTTAATTCACCTACTATTCTTTTTGTGATATTTTTATAGGCAGGTTGTTTAATAAGGTTTCCTGCAAACAATAAGCGAGTACCAATTTTATTCTTTTCGAGACATTGAACAAGTTCATTTCGCTTAATTTTATTATTATCACGAATGGTAAGCATAAAGCCAAACCAACTCGGATTAGCGAAAGGTGTTTTTTCGGGTAAGATGAAGTAATCTTCAAACTGTCTCATCTTCTTATAAAACATTGCATGATTATACCTTCTTTTTTCAACAAAACTATCGGCTTTTTTAAATTGGCTAAGTCCTATTGCTCCTTGCATATCGGTAACTTTAAGATTGAATCCTATATGTGAGTAAATATATTTATGGTCATAGCCTTCTGGTAAATCACCCAATTGCCACTCAAATCTTTTTCGACAAGTATTATCTTTTCCTGTTTCACAATAACAGTCTCTTCCCCAATCTCGAAAACTCTCAACTATCATTTTCAACTTGGGATTATTGACTAATATTGCTCCTCCTTCTCCCATAGTAATATGATGTGCGGGGTAAAATGATAAGGTTGCCAAATCGCCAAATGTTCCTGTTTTTTTATCTTGATAAGTAGCTCCTAATGAATCACAATCGTCTTCAATTACCCACAAGTTATATTTTTTGGCAATCTCCGTTACTAAATTTAGATTGAAGGGATTACCCAATGTATGAGCAATAACTATTGCTTTAGTCTTTGGAGATATTGCGTGTTCAATCATTTCGGCATTGATGTTATACGTTGGTATATCAACATCAACAAAAACGGGCACAGCTCCATATTGAATAATTGGATTGATAGTTGTTGGGAAACCCGCAGCCACTGTTATTACTTCATCTCCTTGTTTGATTTGCCTTTCGCCGAGTGAAGGAGAAGTTAGGGCATAAAAAGCAGCTAAATTGGCAGAAGACCCCGAATTAACTAAAATAGCGTATTTTGTGCCAAAATATTTTGCTATTTCATACTCAAATTTTTTAGAATACCTCCCAGTAGTAAGCCAACCATCTAAAATAGCATCAACGCCGTACAGTAAATCATTCACATCAATTACTTTACCCGTTACAGGAATATAATCTTCTCCAGGCACGATAACTCTACTAATATTGGGAGTTATTATATTGGCTAAAATATTTTGTAATGGTGCATCTATATTTTTAAAGTTCATTTAAATATTTTTTTATTTGATTTATTATTTTCGATTGTGGTTTGTATGATATAAGAGACTGTAATTTTTCTCCATTTAACATTAAATATCTCATTTGAATGTCTGTGCGAATTTCAGTACCAAATAGAATTTTATTTTCTGGGAAATTAAAATATTTCATAATCTCTAAAACAAGTTCTTTGATTGTCATGATTTCAGTACCTGAAATGTTATAACACCCTTTTGAGATGTTATGATTTATACAATAGTGTAGTATTTTAGGTATTTCATCCACATAAATATATTCTCTTATTTGGTCTCCTAATGTTAAGTTTATGACAGTATCATTTTTTATAGCTTTAACAACATAAGGAATAAGTCTTTCTTGATTTTCATTTTCACCATAAATAGTAGGAAGAATAAAGTGCCAAGTTTTAAAATTATAGACTGCTGAATCTATAAACCTACTTAGTAACCTTTTTGATTTGCAGTAATCTGTCGGCACTGATAATGTGGAAAAGATTATGTCAGTTTCTCCAAATTTTTTTATTTCTACGTTATTCCCAATCTCGAAATACGAACCAAAAGTCACAAAAGTTCCTTTATATTTCTTTTCATTAAGACCAATAATAATATTAATAGGCGTAAAAACATTTGTTAAATAAATTTCTTCGGTTTGTACATTTTTTTTATTTTGAATACCTTTTCCAATTAAATAAAATATAATATCATATTCTAATAGAATATCTGTCTGTACGTTTTGGGTAAAATCTATTGCATAAAAATTGTTGTATGTATAAAATTTAGGAGGTTCTTTTCCAAAAACATCTATTGAAAATCCCTCTTTATCACAAAAATATTTGCCAAATGATGTTGATAAAAAGCCGTTAGAACCAATAAAACAACACTTCATCTTAAATAATTATTTACCTATTCTAAATCACAATTTATTTGAACTCTTTATTTTATTAGTATATGACTTTATTTGATGAAATGTAAAATCTCTAATATTACTTTCTTGTTTGTACCAGTTGATTGTTTCTTCTATTGATTTAATGGAATTATAAATGGGTTTCCAACCAATTTCGTTGATTGTTTTGCTAATATCAAGCCTTAATAGGTTAGCTTCATGTGGTTGTTTATAACTATCATACAGTTTGATTTTGGATTTAGCCTCTCCCCATGAAATTAACGCCAATTCAGCTAATTCTTTTACAGTTATATTATCTTCTAAATACGGACCAAAGTTATAGGCATTTGAATAGGTCGTTGGGTTTTCATCAATTTTTGCTCCCAGCATTAAATATCCACACAATGGCTCAAGGACGTGCTGCCAAGGACGCACTGAAGTAGGATTTCTTATTACAATTTCTTGATCTGTTCTCAAGGCTTTAATGATATCTGGAATTATTCTATCTTTTGACCAATCCCCTCCTCCAATTACATTTCCTGCACGTGCAACTGCAATACCTTTGAGATGTTCATCAAAGTTATGAGTATTAAAAAAACTATTTCTGTAAGAGGAAATAATGATTTCGGCTGCGGCTTTACTTGCACTATAAGGATCATATCCACCGAGGCGGTCAGTTTCTCGATATGGATATATCCATTCTTTGTTTTCATAAACCTTATCTGTTGTAATTATGATTACACTACACGGCTTTTGCAGGTGCCTTACGGCTTCTAATACGTTTGCCGTGCCAATAACGTTTGTTTCAAATGTTTTAAGTGGCTCATTATATGACAAACGGACAAGCGGCTGTGCAGCTAAATGAAAAATAAAATCAGGTTCAAAAGACAATATCTCTTTTGAAAGATTATTAAAATCGTTAATATCTGCTAGTACTGAATTACATAAATTATGACCTTGTATTAAGTTGAATAAATTCTCATCATTGTCGGCAGGAAGAGAATAACCTTTAATATCTGCCCCTAATATATGTAACCAAGACAACAACCAAGAGCCTTTGAAGCCCGTATGCCCTGTTAGGAATATTTTTTTGCCTTTGTATATATTTCCTAATTCCATAAATATTTTACCAAATTTTCCACTGTGGCTTACCATTTTCCCATAGTTCTTCTAATTCAAGTTTATCACGCATGGCATCCATACATTTCCAAAAGCCATAATGTTTATATGCAACCAATTGTCCATCATTTGCTATTTCTATAAGTGGTTTTTTTTCCCATTGGATATCATCCATATTACCTTGAAGATAAGAAAAAATTTGAGGCTCTAAAACAAAAAAACCGCCATTTATCCATATACCATCTCCTTGAGGCTTTTCTTGAAATTTATTTATATGGTTAGAATCATCTATTTCAAGATTTCCAAATCGACCGGGTGGTTGTATAGCTGAAAGGGTAGCCATTTTACCATGTAATTCGTGAAATTTTATAAGACTAGGAATATCTATATCAGCCACACCATCGCCATAGGTCAGCATAAATCTTTCATTTCTAACATATTTTTCTATTCTTTTTAGTCTTCCGGCTGTATTTGTTTGTAAACCAGTATCTATCAAGGTTACTTTAAATGACTCGGCATTTGAAAAATGAATATCTAATTTATTATTACCCACTTCTATAGTTATATCAGAATTATGCAAAAAGTAATTTATAAAATATTCTTTTATGACATATCCTTTGTAACCAAGACAAATGATGAAATCGTTGTAACCATAATGCGAATATATTTTCATGATGTGCCATAGGATAGGTTTGCAACCAATTTCTATCATGGGTTTAGGCTTCAAATGAGATTCTTCACTGATTCTTGTACCCATTCCGCCAGCAAAAATAACCACCTTCATAAACTATATTGATTAAAAATTGATATTATTTTATTGTTTCAAACGTCAATTTTAGGCCATCATTAATATTAACAAAAAAATTGTAATCCAGATTTTTTTTTATTTTGCTTATATCAGCCAAACTATTTTTAATGTCTCCAATTCTTTCTCCTTGATATATTGGAGAAATATAAGTACCAGCTAGATCATTGATTTTTTGCCATAATTGGTTTAATGTAGTACGCTCTCCACAAGCAACATTATATACTTGATTAACAACCGCTTTGTTAGTTGTTAATAACGCTCTAATATTTGCTTGTACTGCATTTTCAACAAAAGTAAAATCTCGTGAAGTTTCGCCATCTCCATTAATAGTAGCAGGTTTGTCCTCTTTAATGGCTTTAATGAATAGAGGAATTACTGCTGCATAAGCTCCATTAGGGTCTTGACGAGGACCAAAAACATTAAAGTATCGTAGGCCAATAGTCTCACTGCCGTAGGTTTTTGAAAATACATCGGCGTATAATTCATTTACATACTTGGTGACTGCATAGGGTGATAATGGTTTACCTATTATATCCTCCACCTTGGGTAGTTCTTTACTATCTCCATACGTTGAACTTGAGGCTGCATAGACAAAACGCTTACATTTATTATCCCTTGAGGCCACTAGCATATTCAAAAAGCCATTAATATTGACTTCATTTGTAGTAATTGGGTCATTGATTGAACGTGGTACGGAACCCAATGCTGCTTGGTGGGCAACATATTCAATACCTTGACAAGCTTTTTGGCAAGTGGCTAAATCACGAATATCACCTTCGATGAACTCAAATGCCGTATTAGTTAGAAATTCTTCGATGTTTTTTAAGTTGCCAGTACTAAGATTATCTAAAACTCTTACTTTACCTGCACCATATTTTAGAAGGTATTCTACCAAATTAGAGCCAATAAAACCTGCTCCTCCAGTTATTAAGAAGGATTTATCTTCTAATGATGCTATATGATAGGGCGTTTCGTACATTAATTTAAAGTCTTTCAGTAACAAAATCAAGTTGAAGAATTCCTTTTACATCATAAACAACACCTTTGAACGATTCAATTTGTTTCAAAAAATGGTCTTTCAAAAAATCTTTATGAGCTACTGCCAAAATAATACCATCATAATCTTCTAAATTAATATTTTTGGAAATATTATAACCATAGTGCTGTTTCACTTCTTCATTATCTGCCCAGGGGTCATATATATCAATTTTAACTTCAAAATCTTTTAATTCAGCAATTATATCTATCACTTTGGTATTACGAATATCTGGGCAGTTTTCTTTAAAGGTAATGCCTAATATCAATACTTTTGATTGATTAATGGTTTTTCCATTCTTGATCAACAGTTTCACAACTTTATTAGCGATAACTCCACCCATACTATCATTGATACGGCGACCTGATAATATCACTTCGGCTTTGTATCCTAAGCCCTCTGCTTTGTGGGTCAGATAATATGGGTCAACACCTATACAATGCCCACCGACAAGTCCAGGTCGGAAAGGGAGAAAGTTCCATTTAGTACCAGCGGCTTCTAAAACAGATAGTGTATCCAAGCCTATTTTACTAAATATCAATGCCAATTCATTGACAAACGCAATATTAATGTCGCGTTGGCAATTTTCAATTACCTTAGCCGCTTCTGCAACTTTTAGTGAGGCGGCACGATAAGTTCCAGCTTCAATAATTGATTTATAGAGATTATCAACAAAATCAGCAGTAGCATTGTCAGAACCTGATGTGATTTTTAAAATTTTAGTCAAAGTTCGTTCTTTATCACCTGGATTAATACGTTCAGGAGAATATCCACAGAAAAAATCTTGATTAAACTTGAGATTGCTGAATTTTTCTAAAACAGGCACACAGTCCTCTTCAGTACAGCCTGGATATACCGTTGATTCATAAATTACAATATCTCCGGACTTTAATACTTTACCAACTGTTTCAGATGCCTTTAATAATGGCGTTAAGTCTGGTTTTTTATAAACATCTATGGGGGTGGGTACCGTTATTATATATACATTACAATCATTTATGCTATTAACAGCAGAAGTAAAAATAAGTGAAAGAGTTTTTCGAAGTTCATCTGTTGTGAGTTCTCCAGTGCGGTCAAAATTATTTTCTAATTCTTGAATACGAACTAGGTTAGTATCAAATCCTACAACGGAATACTTTTTACTAAATTCTACTGCTAAAGGCAAGCCTACATAGCCGAGTCCGATAATCGCAATTTTTATATTATTCATTTATTGGGCAAATAAGTTAAACGAATCGTCTAATTTATACTAAAATTAAGATTTGCATGTTACAAAGGTAATAAAAAAACATTTCGAATCAGAATAT
>Ga0136644_10001746_pt1 | contig 17069 bp, 14 predicted proteins | sample C_130820_EF_Meta_FD_94780 | JGI IMG/M metagenome (GOLD analysis project Ga0136644, IMG submission 94780) | Freshwater microbial communities from Lake Croche, Canada to study carbon cycling - C_130820_EF_MetaG (v2) (version 2) | ecosystem: Environmental > Aquatic > Freshwater > Lake | place... | reverse complement strand
CGCTGGCAAATACAGCGTGTCCATCCCGGCTGCAGATACCTTGGCAGACAACACCTACACCCCCGTCATCAAAGTGACCGATGCGGCCGGTAATTCCAGCACCGCCAATGGCACACCGTTCACGGTCGACAGCACTGCGCCCACGGTGACGATCACCAGCGACAAAGCCACTCTGACCTCTGGCCAGACAGCCACTATCACCTTCACCTTCAGTGAAGACCCAGGGAGCTCCTTCAATTGGAATGGCAGCACGGGCGACTTGGTGGTCAGTGGCGGCACTTTAAGTCAGATCAGCGCAGGTCCTGGTTTGACGCGCACAGCCATCTTCACGCCCGCAGATGGTCTGTCTTCAACACCTGCCAGCATCACCGTGACGGCGGGCAGTTATGTCGATGCGGCAGGGAATCTCGGCGGCGCCGGCACTACGCCAAGCATCACTGTGAATACGAGTCTCTTAGGTCAACCTGTCATCAGTCTAGGTAGTTTTGGCAACCTCATTGCACCTGTGCAGATTGAAGGCAAGTGGTATTACTTCTGGGACCGCAACGGGGATGGAACCAGCATGCATGACAACACGGATCACGTTTACCTCAACAGCATTTTCAATCAAACATTGGCTCAACTTGGAACGAACCAAACCACAGGGGGTAATACCACGGACACAGTGCGCTACGCCACCATCAACGGGGTGCAATTGGCACTCCCCACCATGGGCGGCCCTTTTTCAGCAAATAATTTTGCGAATGACACGTCTTACAAAGTGGGTACGGCTATGACGACTGATGCCAGAGACCCGATCATCAATTCAAACCCTAGCTATAACGATTTGCTGGCTATTTGGGATGGACACAATTCTGGAAATCAAACCGATGGAACTCCACTTGGCTGGGCGCAAGGTCCTTATTGGTCTGCCACGCCGGCTTCTTCATCAAATTCACACCAAGTTCTTTATTCAACTGCTGGACTGATGTATGAAGACCCTAATACCGGTGACAACTATGGCTTTTTCGTTGCCCTGCAAGTCTTAGGGAACATTGCACCCGCCCAACCTACGCTGACATTGGGAACAGGTGTGGCCAACCGGGCTCTTGAAGCGGGGGGCGTGATTCAGCTCGTTGCAGAAAGTGGCAGTACAACTGTATTGACATTCACTGACAGCCAAGGACATACGGTGACCAAAACGGTCACGGGTACGGGTAATAGCCAGGCGATCGTCTTGGCTGCAAGCGACTTAGGAAGTGCTGTCAATCAATTGGTGGATGGCTCTATTACTGTCACCGCCGTCTCAAGCTACCACGTCGGTAACAGCAGCAGCACGACCACCAGCTTGGTTCTGGATACTGTGGCACCCGTGGCACCCGGCGTCACTCTAGCGACAGACAGTGGCACGAGCAACTCTGATGGTTTGACCAACAACAGTTTGCTTAACGTGACTGGTTTAGAGCCTGGTGCTACTTGGCAATACAGCCTCAATAATGGAACAACTTGGCTTACAGGGACGGGTAACACCATCAGCGGCATCACTGGCGATGGTCTTCATAATGTTTATGTCCGCCAATCGGATGCAGCAGGCAATACCAGCAACACTGGCAATGTTGCATTTGTGTTGGACACCACTGCACCCAACGTGCCCACACTTGCTTTGGCCTTAGACAGCCTTTTCAATCACGACATCAACGGCGTGACCAATACCACTGTACAAAATATAGATGGCAATTACGGCACTACGGACGTCTATCACTACGCCACCATCAACGGGGTTAAATTGTCCCTGCCAACTCTGGGAGGAGGAAGTACTGGGCAGTATCAAACTTCGGCAGCTCCGGCAAATCCACAGACGATGTTAGATGTGTGGAATTCATTCAACGGGCACAACTTGGAGATTTACAACAACACCAACACTGGTGTTCAGTTGCTGATTGAGCAGGCCATCGTTAACGCCACCCACGTGGTGATGTAACTTAGCCACACCGATCACTTCGGTGTTAGCGGATTATGAGCCCACAGGCGTCGGTTCAGTGCAACTGAACCGACGCGACGTGCGCGTTATGCCGCCGCCAACCAATACCCCGCATTGAAGGGGCTGCTCATACGCAATGCCAAAGGCGACACGTCGATTAAAAAATCGCCGGGCAGCTTCTCTGCAATGCCTGTTAATTCGGTTCCGGCGGTGCTCACTGACTCGGCACCGTTGTTTGCCTGATTCGCCCGTTCTGCTTGGCTGGTTTGTGCAGAACGGGCTACAGAAAAGAATAGAAGCACCTAAACGGTATCTTTCGGTCCGCCCAGTAATCGGCGGTGTCGCGAAAGATATCAAGCAACTGCTCGCGGGCCTCTTTGTCAAACTTGATGTTGGCCGGGATGTGTTCCAAGACCGCTACAAACCCAGGCTGGGGGCCCGACTTGTGCAGCGGATCGGTCAGGTTGTCGTACAAGGCATCGAAGTTTTTGCTGGCATTGGCTGACAGCATGAACTGGGTGCCGATCAAGTCCAATACATCTTGCTTGGTCTGGGCAATTCCCAAATTAGCGTATAGAAAGTGCTGACCCAAATCTTGGGCCGCATCTTGCAGGTCCGACACGCGAAAGGCGCGTATCGATTGAACGATATTCGTTCTGACAGTTCGAAGTGGCGTATCCATCCCCGATTCACTTTCTCAAAAAAACAAAAAAACTTAGGGCACGATCTTGCGAAAACTCGCATAGTGATCGGCCGTGTAGTAACAAGCTTCTGGCGTTGTTGCAGGTCCACCACACACAATTCTTCGGGCTCCGCGACTGCGCTCCCCCGGGGTACCGACGGTGTATTCCCGGTAAAAACCACGTTTCTGTGGCGGAAGCAAACGCTCCCGGTTACCGAAAATCACGCCGTCTTTCTCAAAATGGAATGGCCCACCTTTTCGAATGTTGCGGTAAGTCTCCAAGCCCTGCGCCGGCAATTCATGCTCAGACATGCTGGCACCCGGGGCTGCGAAGTCCTGTTGTGCAGGTGCAGCAAACGCTACCAGCAGACTGCTACTCAGCAACAAGAACTTGGCAAGGTGGGACGCTAAATTCCACCATCTGGGAAAAGCTCGGCCACCCCACACAGGTTTCGACAACGGATAGGTCACCGAAAACACCTTAAAAACCTGTCAACAATCGAAAAAAACACCAAAAACCCTCCATTCGATTGTCTCCCATCTGTTGGGAAAAGGCAATAACCCAAACGCCCGAACGGCCAAAAATATCAGGGTTTGCACTTAAGGGCTTTTGCTAGGTCCAGAAAACTAGCCTTGGCAGGGTTTTCACCCGAAAATAGTCATCCAATCAGAATTTTGATGACTATTTAGTCGGATTTCCTGGCTCCAAAGCCTCAATAGCCGAGGCGGCTAAGGCCTTGCTTTGTGGTCCGCGCACCGCCGCATGGCCGCGGATGCTGACGAAAAATGAATTTTCTCCCCGCTCGGCGGCGGCATCCATCAAAGCAATCAGCGTGGCGAAGTGGACCTCGGTGGACTCCTGCTCGGTGCTACCGAAACGGCAGGCGAAGTCCCAGTAATCGCTTCCTGCTGGCAAGGGCGCCCGGCGCTGGCGTGCCACATATTTACGCACCGTGTGCTTGCTAGCGTCCAGCCAGCGCTCGCGTGCACGCCCCGGGAGATCCAATTGGAAACTTTGCTTCACACACGTACTCTTTATAAAAATAGGATGCGCCCGTAGGGCGCGGCATGGACTTCAGCGGTTGGCGTTGGCATCGGCCACCGTCAGCGCCGTCATATTGACGATGCGGCGCACCGTAGTGCTGGCGGTCAGCACATGCACCGGTTTGGCCGCACCAAGCAAAACTGGCCCGATAGCAATATTGCCGCCGGCCGCGGTTTTGAGCAGGTTGTAGGCGATATTTGCCGCGTCGATATTGGGCAGAACCAGCAAATTGGCATCGCCCAAGAGGGTGGAATTAGGCATGAGCGACAGTCGGGCATGGCCGTCCAGCGCCACGTCGCCATGCATTTCCCCATCTACTTCTAGCCAGGGCGCGTCGCGTCGCAAGATTTCGAGGGTGTGTCGCATTTTGACGGCGCTGGGCTCATTGCTGCTACCGAAATTGGAATGGCTAAGCAAGGCGGCTTTGGGCTTGAAGCCAAAACGCATCATTTCTTCGGACGCCATGATGGTGATGCGCGCCAACTCGGCCGCATTGGGGTCGTAATTGACATGGGTGTCCACTAAGAACAGCTGACGGCCCGGCAACATGAGGCCATTCATGCACGCATAAATCGGCACATCGCCGCTGCCACCTTGGCGTTTGCCGATGACCTGGTCGATGTAGCCCAGATGCAGGGCAGTGGTACCCCAAGTGCCGCAAATCAAGCCGTCCACATAGCCTTTGTGCAGGAGCATAGAGCCGATCAGCGTCAAGCGGCGGCGCATTTCAATTTTCGCCACCTGCACTGTCACACCTTTGCGCTCAGTCATGCGGTGGTAGGTCTGCCAAAAATCACGGTAGCGCTCGTCGCTTTCGACATTGACCACCGCATAGTCCTGGCCTTGGCGCAGGCGCAGTCCAAATTTCTCAATGCGCTCGGCAATGATGGCGGGGCGACCAATGAGCGTGGGCATGGCAATGCCCTCATCGACAACAATTTGCACCGCGCGCAGCACGCGCTCATCTTCGCCTTCGGCAAAGGCAACGCGCTTTTTCAAGCCGTTTTTAGCCGCCGCAAAAATCGGCTTCATGGTGGTGCCAGAAGCATAGACAAAGCTTTGCAACTGTTCGCGGTAAGCCTGCAAATCCTCTACCGGGCGCAAAGCCACGCCACTGTCAGCCGCTGCCTTGGCCACCGCCGGCGCGATCTTGATCATCAGACGCGGATCAAAGGGCTTAGGGATCAGGTACTCCGGACCGAATGCCAGTTGCTCGCCCGCATAGGCAGCGGCCACCACTTCGCTTTGCTCGGCCTGCGCCAATTCGGCGATAGCATAAACGGCTGCGATTTCCATCTCCACCGTGATGGTCGATGCACCGGCGTCGAGTGCGCCCCTAAATATGTAGGGGAAACACAAAACATTGTTGACCTGGTTGGGGTAGTCACTGCGTCCGGTGGCCATGATGGCGTCATCACGTACGGCCTTGACCTCTTCGGGCAAGATTTCAGGCGTGGGATTGGCCAGCGCAAAAATCAAAGGGCGCTGCGCCATGCCTTGCACCATGTCGGGCTTGAGCACACCGCCAGCGGACAGACCTAAAAACACATCGGCGCCTACCATGACATCGCGCAGTGTGCGGGCATCGGTTTTTTGGGCGAACTCGATTTTGTCCGCATCCATCAGTTCGGTGCGGCCTTCATAGACCACGCCTGCCAGATCGGTGACAAAAATGTTTTTGCGCGGCACACCCAGCTTGACCAATAAGCTTAGGCAAGCAAGCGCGGCAGCACCCGCGCCGGAGGTGACAAGCTTGATGTCCTTGAGCTCTTTGCCCACTACCTTGAGGCCGTTGAGCAGGGCTGCACCGACGACGATGGCGGTTCCGTGCTGGTCATCATGGAACACCGGTATTTTCATACGCTTGCGCAACTGGCGCTCAACGTAAAAACAATCCGGTGCTTTGATGTCTTCCAGATTGATACCGCCAAAGGTGGGCTCTAGCGAGGCGATGATGTCCACCAGCTTGTCCAGATCGTGCTTTTCATTGATCTCGATGTCAAACACATCGATGCCAGCGAACTTTTTGAACAAAACCGCCTTGCCCTCCATCACCGGCTTGGCAGCCAGCGGGCCAATATCGCCCAGTCCGAGCACCGCCGTACCGTTGGTGATGACCGCGACCAGGTTGCCGCGGCTGGTGTACTTAAAGGCGTTATTCGGGTCCTTAACAATTTCCTCGCAAGGCGCAGCAACACCGGGCGAATAGGCCAGCGCCAAGTCGTGCTGATTGATCAGCTGCGTGGTCGGCGCGATGGAAATTTTGCCCGGGTTGGGATATTGGTGGTATTCCAGCGCGGCACGGCGCAGTTCGGCCCGCTTATCAGCCGCCTGCGCGTCGGCAGAATTGGAGGGGGATGTGGGTGCGTCGTGGGCCATCGTGCTTCCTTGTGCGCCAACCGGCGCGCTTGCGGCCGAGGCGATCGGGCTGTGAGGGGCCTGATTGTAGTCAGGGGGTAGCTGGGCGATGCCCCTAAGCAAGCTAGGCTGGCGTTTAGCGGCTTGCGCCTAGCGTACTGGCCACATTCGCTTACAGCACCGTAGCTTTCGCCAATTCCATGCGCCTCGAACTTTGCTTGCCCGTCAGCACAAAGCCGCGCTGCTCCCCTGCCTCGTCCACAAAGCGCCAGACGCCACCGGCCTCGGGCTCCCCGCCCGCGTCTTGGGTCCACTGGCCGTCGAGGTTTGGATCGGGGGCCGCCACCACGATGGGCAGTGCCGGCGTTTTCACCGCCACCGGCATCAAGGGAAACACCAGGGCGGTTGGCTGCCCAGCTAAGGTAGCAGCCAGGGCTTTGGCCGCGTTCATGATGGGCATGACATAGGGCAGCACGCGCCCGCCGGCGCTGGCGTATTGCGCGCAATCACCCAAAGCGTACACATGGGCTGCACTGGTTTGCAAATGTGCGTCCACCACGATGCCACGCTCGCAGACGATGCCCGCCGCGCTAGCCAATGCCGCGCTGGCACGCAAGCCAACCGCACTTAGCACCGCATCGACCAGCACGCTGCTGCCATCTGCCAGGACCGCCTGCAATCGCCCTGAGGGCGCGTGTGTGTCCAGGCTTTGCACCGTAGTCCCCAAATGCCATGCCACGCCTTGTGCCTGTAAAGCCGCTTGCAGTTGTTCCCCCGCACCTGCGGGCAGCAGCAAGGCCAAGGGACGGGGCGAGGGATCGACCACATGCACGCTGTAGCCGCCGAGCAGCAAATCATTGGCGAACTCGCAGCCAATCAAACCAGCGCCTATGACGAGCACGGTTTGGGGCGCAGCGCCCAGCGCTTGATGGAAACGCGCCAAATCTTGTAGATGATTGATGGATTGCACTTGTGCCGCCGCGCTACCGGCCAGGGGCAGGCGTATCGGGTCGGCGCCGGTGGCCAGTACCAGATCGCCGTATCCCAAGCTTTGTGACTGACCCGTCGCATCGTCATAACTGAGCGTTTGGGCAACCGTATCCAGACTACGCACCGTGCTATGCGCTAGCAACTTCACTTGCAATGTCTCGGCCATTTTGGCTGCGGGCGTCGTCACCAACTGCTCAGCCGAGCGCTTTTGCGCCATGGCATTGGACAGCGTAGGCTTGGCATAAAAATCCGCGCTGTCGCTGCTGAGCATCACGATGCGGCGCTGGGCATCGAGCTTGCGCAGCTCACGCACCACCGTCCAGGCCGCCAAGCCCGCGCCGACAATGACCCAAGGCAGAGCCTGCGGCGCAGCAGAGCCGGGGGCGGACGGATGCACCAAAACGTCACTCACACGGGGACCAGTTCAAAGTCGGCCTTGGCGACGCCGCAGTCGGGGCAAGCCCAGCTGTCGGGCACATCAGCCCAGAGGGTACCCGGCGCAATACCGTCTTCGGGCCGCCCAGCCACTTCGTCATACACAAATCCACACACGATACATATATAGGTTTTCATAGGTCTTTCTCTCTAATCAAAATCAATCTGGGTTTGGTTTCTGGTGGGCCGCGCAATCAGGCGGCTAATGTAGCTAAAACCGATTGGTAGTGCCGGGCATGGCGCTCCTCTACCTTGGCCAGGGCGGCAAAACGCTTTTGCGCTTTCTCCAAAGTCGCGCGGCGTGCTTGCGCGGCCTGCAAGGCCTGGGCAAAAGCAGCAGCATGTTCCTTGCTTTCTGCGATTTGCGCGTCGATTTCCGCCACCGCGGCGGCATTCGCTTCGGCCTCGGCCGTTTGGCGAAAACCGGGGTACATCTCGCTGTATTCGTAGGTTTCGCCGTCAATTGCGATCTGCAAGGCCTTGGCCGGCGTCATCTCCGCTTTGGGGTAGAGCAAATCCAAGTGCCCGAAAGCATGCTGCACCTCTTGGGCAGCCGTATCTTCAAATGCACGGGCGGTGGCCTCGTCGCCCATTTCGCGGGACAACTTGGCGAAGTAGCGGTATTTGATGTGGGCCATAGATTCGCCGGCAAATGCGGCTTCTAGATTGGCAATGGTTTTGATCTCGGGGCGGGCAGCGGACATTGAAAAACTCCTTGTGATTGAACAGTCTACCGATTGAGGATTTCAATTGGTACGGGACGAATGATAGATACTTTTAATAATTTAAGCCAATTGAAAATCCCTAATCGATTGATAGGAGCTATCGTTACCTGGCCGTCGAAGGGAGCTAGCCCACAGCGTGCGGCTTGGGCAAAGTACTTAGAGCTTGAGTTCGAGCCTGGCTTGCAGGTTCAGGTAGCTGGGCGCTGTGGTCTGCGTGCTATCGCGGATGGGTGGGCCCAGGCTGGGGGCAGATAACAAACTACCACCCGACTGGTAATCGCGCGCAAGCAAATTGCTGGCAGACAAGCGCAATTGCACACTGGGGGTAAATATCCACAAGGCAGAGGCGTCGAGCACCCATTTATCGCCTAGCCAGACCTCCTGGGTATCAGCCAAGCGGGTGGTGTAGCCCGGCGTCCAGTTGATATTTGCGCTCAGACGCAAGGGCACACCGTTAGGCCGGTAGTCCGCGCCGAGATTGAGCGTGCCGTCGGGCTGCTGCTCCAGCCGGTTGTTGGGGCCATTGAGCGAAGTTAAGCGCGACTGCAAGAGGCTCATATTGGCGCGCAGGTCCAATGCGGGCGCCTCTGGATCGATTTCGCGCAAACGAAATTTAGCTTCCAACTCCAAGCCGCTAGTGATCGCGCTCCCGACGTTTTGCATACGCGAGACCCAGCGCGGCGCATCCGCCCAGGGCACGGTTTCAAGCGCGGTTTGCGCGCGCATCAAGTTGTCAATCTGGCGCACAAACACATTGGCGCTGAGCAAACCACCGCCAGGCAAATAGTGCTCGTAGGCGGTGTCCAGGCCCATCGCCAATTCGGGTTGCAAATCCGGGTTGCCTGCGCTGTCTGGGTGCAGGGCGCTATTTGCGCCGCGATCCGGGAAAAACGGGTTGATGGTGGGTCGTGCAATCAGCCGCCCCAGATCGGGCGAGCGATAACTGCGTGTCAGGCTCACGCGGATTTGGTCTTTGGAGGCCAGGTCAGGCCGCCACACTGCGTGCAGCAAAGGCGTAAGCACCGCACTCTGGTTGCTCACCGTGGCTTGGCTCTGGCCGGCTGAACCGCTGGTAAAGATGCTTTCCCAGCGCAGCCCCGCATGGGCGGCCCAGTTCGGGTTGATCTCCCATTCATCCTGGGTGTACCAGGCTATGCGTCGGCTGCTTGCGGAGACATCACCGTCAAATTCACTAAGCGGATTTTGACCATCACGCAAGCTGCTGGCGCTTTGCTCGCGCTGGTTCATCTCCAGCTCCAGGCCGCTTACCAGGCTGTGTTTGTCCGCTATCAGCAGAGAATATTTTGCACTGCTGTTCCAGGTGGTATCGGTCTGTACCGATTCCTGCGCCAAGGGCAAGCTGCCTTTGGCGCCACCGCTTTGCAAAGTACTCGCACTGTTGTTCCAACTACTGCGGCCTAGGTTGTTGTTCAGTAGCAGGCGCGCCCCATCGTCCAAGCGGCGGCTCCAACTCGTACCCAGCCGCAACATGGAAAAGCGGTTGTCACTGGCCGTGTCGCTCAATGCATAAGGCAGAACGCCGCCGCTTTGACGCAGTGCGCTGCTGGACTGGCCCTGGTTGTGGCTCATGATCAACATGGGCATCAGCACCAGGCCGTCGCTACCCCATTGCAGCCGCCCGTTGGCATGCAACATGTCGCGCTGGCTTTGTGCACGCACCACTTCTTGCGTGCTTTGCACCACCGTAGGTGCGCTAGGCTGGGCCAAACTTTCGGTCATCGTGGTTTTGCTTTCGTCGTTACCGCGCTCCATGTGCATAGCTGACAGGGTCAGGCTGTAGGCCAAGCCATCGACCGTATCGCTGCGCGACCAAGAGGCGCCAGGCGCGACTTTGCCGTTCTCCAGGCTGGTGCCTACCTGCAGGTTATTGAGGTATTTGACGTACCCGCCGCGCGTAATGATGTTGATCGTGCCGGCGATGGCACGCGCACCGGTCTCGGCGGTGGGGGCGCGCATGATCTCAATGCGTTCCACCTGCTCGGGCAGTATGTCCTCGAGAGAAAAACCGCGCGGCGCGCGCTCACCATCGATCATGATTTGCGTGTAACCATTGCCTAAGCCACGCATGGCCGGTGGCCCGCCGCGCCCCGGTCGACCGCTGCTGACAATACCTGGCAAGCGTTTGAGTAGTTCGCCCATAGAGCTGTCGCCGTAGCGCTCGATCTCTTCGCGACCCACGATGATTTTTGCGGCAGTGGAAAGCCGTCGCGTATCGCTCTCCAAATTAGCGCGGATTTCTACCGGCTTAAGCGTGTTCTGCGGCTGCCGCGCCTTCTCCGGCGCTTGCGCAGGCTGCGGACTGCTTTGGGCTGCACCCTTGTCTGGTGCATTTTCGGCTGGCGCTACTTGCACCGGATTTTGCGGCAGCTCTTGGGCGCCCAGCTGCGCTGCCCATAGCGCCAGCAGGCCAAACGAAAGGTGGAATTGCTTAGGCATCATTTTTTAGGCGCGCATTAAAGCTTCGATGGCATCGGGCTCGACAGGAACGCCACGGCTGATCAACTCGCAGCCCTGCTCGGTCACGATGGCGTCGTCCTCGATGCGGATGCCGATGTGGTGGAATTGCTCTGGCACTGCGGGCGCGGGTCGCACATAAATGCCTGGCTCGATCGTCAAAACCATGCCCGGGCGCAGGATGCGCGCCGGCCGGTCGACAATCGCTTGCCCCGTCAAAGCGTCCTTACGGACACTGGTTGTACCCAATTCCGAGGGCTCGGTGTAAGCACCGCAGTCATGCACATCGCGCCCGAGCCAGTGGCCAGTGCGGTGCATATAAAACTGAAAATACGCCCGCTTGTCGATGACGTCCTGCACCGTACCTACTTTGTTTGTATCGAGTAAACCTAAATCCAGCATGCCCTGGGCCAAAACCGCCACGCTGGCCTCGTGCGGATCGGTAAAGCGGGCACCAGCATGGGTCGCCGCTATGGCAGCCACTTGGGCAGCCAGCACCAGCTCATAGAGCGCGCGCTGCGGCCCGGAGAACCTGCCGTTAGCCGGGAATGTGCGGGTGATGTCCGAGGCATAGCCATCGAGTTCGCAACCGGCATCGATCAATACCAGTTCACCAGGCCTTACTTGCGCGGTATCGGCCCGGTAATGCAAGACGCAAGCATTGGCCCCGGCCGCGACGATAGAGGTATAGGCCGGCGACTGTGCGCCATGGCGGCGGAACTCGTGCAACAACTCGGCCTCCAGGTGGTATTCGCATACCTCTTGCCCGGCACGCAACATGCGGGCGCTGGTTTGCATGGCGCGTATATGGGCACCGGCGCTGATTTGACCGGCCCGGCGCATGGTGTCTTGCTCTTGCGCGTCTTTAATTAAGCGCATTTCATCTAGAACGGTGCATAAGTCATGCTGCGCGCCGGGGCACAGCGTCCCGTAACGCGTTCGGTCCCGCAGTTGCTGCAAAGCATTTTCAATACGGGCTTGCAAACCACTGTGCGTGGCAAACGGGTACCAGGCACTGTCGCAACCATCGAGCAAGGCCGGCAGACGCGCATCCAATTCGGACACCGCATAGGCCTCGTCCACACCCAGCGCCGCCGGCGCCGCTTGCGGCCCCAGGCGATAACCATCCCAGGTCTCACGCTCCAGGTCTTTGGGTTGGCAAAACAAAATGCTTTTGCCATTGCCCGTGATCACCAGCCAAGCGCCCGGCTCGGCAAAACCGCACAAATAGTGAAAGTAGCTGTCAAAGCGATAGGGGAAATCAGCGTCGCGGTTGCGCCGCTGCTCCGGCGCAGTGGGCACGATAGCCAGACCGCGCGGTCCGATTTGGGCGGTTACCCGTGCACGTCGGGTTTGGTAGGGCGTGGAGTTCATAGATGCGAAGGTAGTTCGTTAGAAGAAAGCTCAAGCGCGGCCAGGCGCTCTGGCGTGCCGACATCGGTCCATAGGCCGGTGTACAAACTTGCACTCACCCGGCCCTGGTCCATGGCCGCGCGCAACAGGGGCGCAAGCGACGCTTTAACGCCCTGTGCATTGCCCGATGGAATATTGCACCAGGGCGGCGCAAACAAAGCAGCGCGGTACAGCCCCATGGTGCTGTAGGTGTAGCGTGGTGCATGGCTATCGGCGGGCAGGTTCAGTGCCAAAGCAGGTACTGCGCTTTCGCTTGCATCTAGCTCCTCCAGACCAAAGTCGCCTTGGGGGTTGTGCGCCGGATTGGGCACAAGCCAAATATGGGCCAGCTTGTCGCTGGCGGCAAAACGTGCCACGGCCTGGGCCTCGAACGCAAAGTCGGGCGCATACACATCGCCAGCCAGGACCCAAAAAATCGGGTCGGGACCCAGGCCTTCGCACAGCAGGGGCAGCGCACGAGCAATGCCGCCTGCCGTTTCCAGCGCATAGCCGAAATCTTGTCCTTCGTGGGAATAGCGCAAGAACATAGGTGCTTGTAAGGCGACTTGCTTAGGTCTGTGCTGCGCACCCAAGCGGGGCGCAAACTGCTCGCCCAGCCAGGCGGTGTTAATCACTGTGCAGGCCACCCCAGCACTGGCCAGCGCATCCAGATGCCAAAGCGCAAGCGCTTTGCCGCGCACTTGCAGCAAAGGTTTTGGGCAGTGGTCGGTGAGCGGACGCATGCGCTCGCCACGACCGGCGGCCAGCAGCATGGCGTGCACCGGCGCAGCCATGGGCAATGACTTAGCGTCCGCCAACGCTGACCTGGCCAAACACCGACTGCGCCTGGCGCGGCAAGCAGCGCCAGTAAGCCGGGTGCGCGGCAACTTGACCATCGAGCGCGGCAGCGGCCTGCCAGCCCCAGCGGGGCTGGTACAAAAAGGCGCGTGCCAGCGCAATCAAGTCGGCGTCCCCTGCTTGCAATATCGCCTCGGCCTGTTGCGCTTCGGTGATGAGCCCGACCGCGACGGTGGGCATACCGACAGCTTTGCGAATGTCCGAGGCAAAGCCCACCTGGTAACTGGGACCCAGCGCAATTTTTTGCTGCGGTGACACGCCGCCACTGGAGACGTGAATAAAGCTGCAGCCCAAGGCCTGCAACTGCCGCGCAAACTCGATGCTTTGGGCACCATCCCAGCCGCCCTCCACCCAATCGGAGGCCGATAGGCGCAAACCCAGCACGCCGCCATAGGCCTTGCGCACCGCGGCAAATACTTCTAGCGGAAAGCGCATGCGGTTTTCCAGGCTGCCGCCATAGTGGTCAGCGCGCTGGTTGGCGATCGGGGATAAAAACTCGTGCAGGAGATAACCATGCGCACTATGGATTTCAATCGCATCGACGCCCATGGCGTGTGCACGCTGCGCCGCGAGGACAAAAGCGTCGCGCACGCGGTCCAGCGCGGCAAGATCCATGGCCTGGGGGGGCGGCTCTACGGGCAATTGGGGCAGCGCCGAGGGGCCTAGCGTAGGCCATCCGCCCTGCGCGCTGTCGAGCAACTGCCCGCCCGCCCAGGGCACCGCGCTGGAGGCTTTGCGCCCCGCATGCGCTAACTGAATGCACACAGCCACCTCGGGCGCCAGTTTGCGGGCGCGATGCAAGTGGGTGCGCAAGGCCGCTTCCGTGGCCTCGTCCCACAAACCTAGGCAAGCCGGGGTAATCCGGCCTTCGGGTACGACGGCGGTGGCCTCGATGGTGAACATGGCGGCGCCACTATTGAGCAAATTGCCCCAATGCATTAAATGCCAGTCGCTCGCCTGGCCCTCTGTGGCCGCGTACTGGCACATGGGCGCGACCACGATGCGATTGGGCAAGACCAGTGCGGCATCCGGGCCGTGCAGCGTATAGGGGGAAAACAATGCACTCATGAAATTTGTGAAAAGTGGTATTTGACGCATTTTGCAATGGTTTGCGAAACATACGCCTTCTACCCAGGCATCGGCACCGCCCGGCAAGGGCTTGCCAAGCCCGGGCATGCGATGGCCGCCAAAATCTGACTTGGCGATTGACGCTACAGTTGACATCCCCCACCCATAGACGCGCTTAAAGCGCTTGCAGAGCCTCAGAATTTGCCAAAAACCGCGTTCGCCATGCTGAAATTTTGGACCCGCATCCTGCTTGCCGCTGCGCTGGTATTGCAGGTCGCAAGTGCGCATTCTGCCAGCGTGCTGGAGCGCCTGCAATGGCTGGACGCGCGCCATACAGAAATCCCGCCGCCCACTGGCGACTCCGCATGGCAAGCGGCGAGCAAAGAGGTCGGGCTCGGCTTGAATGCCGGCACCTTGTGGTTACGCCTGCGCGTGACCACCCAAGAACGGGAAGCCCTCTATGTTGCCCTGCGCCTGGTAGGTGTCGATGATCTCGCGGTCGGGGTGCAAGACGCTTCTGTCCCCGAGGGCACTCCCGCTTTGCAGTCACCTCCCGCAGCGATGACGGCCTTGAATGCGCAGGATGTGCATGCTGGGAAGCGCTTGCTGCGCGGATTCGATATGCCCGCTGGCGAAGCCATTGTTTGGATCAGGGCGCGCGGCCAAGGGGTGGGGTGGCTCCAAGCCGATGTAGTAGGCGCCAACGAACTCGCACAGCAACGCGCAGCAGACAGCGCAATCAGTGCCATGCAGCTGACGGTTTGCGCACTGCTGGTTCTGGCCAATATGGCGCTGTACTTGCAAAGCCGCAAAAAAATCTTTTGCTCGGTAGCTTTGCTGGGTTTGCTTTCGGGGCTTTACCAGTTGCAACTGAGCGGCCTATTTATCGGCCTGCTCGGTCAAGATTTGGGCACCTTTGTCCGTATCAATGCATCAATGACTCTGCTCATAGTTTGCGCCAGTCTGTACGCCAGTGCTGCGCTACTCGCCTCCCCGCGCTTGAAGCGAACTTATACGCGCGGTTTTTACGCGCTTTTAGGTGGCAGCTTGTTGATGACGGTCTTCGCCTTCAGCACGAAACACAGCGGATTCAACCTGCTTGCAGCGGGCTTGCTATTGGTGGCGCTGTGCGGCTTTTGCATGGATTGCGCAAGACAGTGGCTGCAAGCGGATGCGCGGCGTAAAGGTCTGTTTCGCCCTCTACTGGTCGCCGCGCTTTTACTCTTCGTGGGTATTCAATTGAGCATCTTGGGTCCGATGTTTTCACCCGCGCTACATAGGCCATGGCTTGACCCATTGCAGGCCTTGAACCTGCCGGTGATTTCCTTGGCCTTGATGTTGACACTGCTTTGGCGCCAGCAGCGGGAGCAATCTTTGAAAGACCGCCGCCGACAAGGCAATTTTCAAAAGCTGCAAGAACAACGCAGTATCAACCGTCTGCAGCAACTATTTATGTCAATGCTCGTGCATGAAATCAAGACGCCCTTGACCGCTGTCCAGCTAGGCAGCAGCGCGCTGGCGAAAACCGACATCACTCCCGAGCGAAAGCAAACCTGGGCGTTACGCATGCAGGCGGCGATCGATGGCATCGTTCAGATCCTGGACAAATGCAGTCAGGCCGGGCGCTACGAGGCCGGCGTGATGACTGTTTCGCTCAGTGATTTTTTACTGGCAGATTCCCTGGCCTTGGCCATGCGCCAGGCATTGGTGCATGCCCCTGAGCAAGCCGCGCTGCTGCAATTGCACTGCGAGACCCCGATAGACAAGCTGCGCTTGCGCAGTGACGCAAGCTATTTTCAGATTATTCTCAATAATTTAATCAGCAACGCCCTCACGTATTCAGCACCTGGTAGCACCGTGATTCTGCGAGTAAGCCAATTCGCAAGCGGGCAAGGTGCACCCATGGTCCAATTTGCCGTCAGCAATGTCAAAGGGGCCGCCGGACATCCGGATCCAGCCAAAGTGTTTGAACGCTACTACCGTGCACCCACCGCCAGCGGTATTGCGGGTACCGGGCTAGGACTGTGGTTATCGCAACAACTTGCCCAGCGGCTGGGCACCAAAATTGAGTTGACGCTGGAGGCCGAACGCGTGGTGTTTTGGTTCGCCATGGCAGTCGATGGCCAAGGCGCAAACAGCGCCTGACGCACGGACCATGCGTTTTTACTGTTTCCAGTAATCTGCACCATGCCGCTTACCGACATCATCATCGTAGAGGACAACCTTGCCATACGAGAAGCGCTGGCGGAGTATTTGCTAGATGACGGCTTTGCGGTGCGCACAGCGAGCGATGGCGCCAGTTTGGATTTGCTGTTGCGCGCCCGGCCCGCGGACGCCCTGATATTGGATCTGAACCTGCCCCATGAAAATGGCTATGCGATCGCAAAACGTGTCAGGCAATCGCTCCCAGCGATTGGCATTTTGATTTTTTCAGCTCGCTTAACAGGTGATTCGTCGGACCCCGAAGCGTCGATTGCTGACCTGCAACTGGCCAAACCCGCAGAACCGCAAGCCTTGGGCCAGGCAGTGCGCCAAGTCTGTGCGCTGGCGCTGGCGCGGCGCAGCTGAAAATCCAGCTAAAACCTTCACTGCACATCCCCTGCCAGCGCACTAATGCGCCGCTAAAATGCACCTCCGCGCGTCTGACAGGCGCAATGCCCCCAGCCCCTCTCGGAGTCGTTTCATGGCCAATTCCCAGCAAATGGCAAGCGCGATACGCGCGCTTGCAATGGACGCAGTTCAACAAGCCAACTCCGGGCACCCCGGCGCGCCTATGGGCATGGCCGATATGGCAGTTGCGCTGTGGGGCCAGCACTTGCAACACAACCCCCTGAACCCGCATTGGGCCAACCGGGATCGCTTTGTGTTGTCGAACGGCCACGGCTCCATGCTGATTTATGCCCTGCTGCACCTCAGCGGCTACAAATTACCCATGGCGGAATTGAAGAACTTTCGCCAATTGCATAGTAAAACCGCTGGGCACCCCGAGGTCGATGTCACTCCTGGCGTTGAAACCACTACCGGCCCGCTGGGCCAGGGCATCACCAATGCCGTGGGCATGGCCATGGCCGAGAAACTGCT
>Ga0136644_10001745_pt1 | contig 17070 bp, 15 predicted proteins | sample C_130820_EF_Meta_FD_94780 | JGI IMG/M metagenome (GOLD analysis project Ga0136644, IMG submission 94780) | Freshwater microbial communities from Lake Croche, Canada to study carbon cycling - C_130820_EF_MetaG (v2) (version 2) | ecosystem: Environmental > Aquatic > Freshwater > Lake | place... | reverse complement strand
GGTTGAGCCGCTGGCGTTGTTTTCCGGCAGGGCGACGCTACGCACCCAGACAGTTTCGCCCTCGGGCTTGAGATAGCGATATTCGATTCTGACTTCGCGCGAGGCCTTGATTCCGCGCCGATGGGCGGTTTGCCAGCGCTCCTGATCGTCGGGATGAATGCTCGACAGAAACACGCGCGGCGCGGGTGGAGGTGTCGACCGGTCGACACCGAAGAGGCGATAGGCGCCGTCGCTCCATTGAAACTTTTCGGCTTCGACCTCGTACGACCACGAACCGAGGAGCGCGAGCCCTTCGGCGACCCGCGCCGGCGTGATCGGGTCGGCCGTCTGCACGCTGGCGGGTGCCGGTGTCTCGGCGGCGCGATCCGGGCGGGTCAGCAGATAGACCAGGGTCCCGACTGCGATCAGCCCGAAGATGACTGCGCTTGTCAGTGCCACAGGGCGAGATCCGGGTGCGGTCAGGCCGACTGCGGCCGCTGCCATCGCCACGCACGCAAAGGCCGCGAACAGCCGCCCGCCCTCGCGATGCGACTGCACGCGTGCGTACAATGATTTGACTGCGTCACGCTTCAAATAACGACCACCCGCTTGCGCTGGCGCTCCTTCATGAATCATCAAAAATCTGCCATGGACGACAGTGCCTCGACGGTAACGACCGGATCACCGCTGCCGCCGCGACCCCAGGACACCACCTTGCCCCCGCCATCGGCCTGGGTCATGAAATGGCTGCCCTTCGTTCGACCCGGCGCACGAGTCCTTGACTATGCAAGCGGATCGGGGCGTCATGCCCGCCTGGCCTGCTCGTCGGGTCATATCGTCCTCGCCCTTGATCGGGACTCAGGCGCCCTTTCCTCAATGCAGGGTACTGGGATCGATACTTGGCCGGTAGACCTGGAGCATGGGCGGTTGGCCGTTGGAGCCGAGCGGTTCGACGCAATTATCTGCACCAACTATCTGTTTCGAGCGCGACTCGATCTGATGGCTTCCTGGCTCGCGCCGGGTGGTCTTCTGATCTATGAAACCTTCGCGCGCGGCAACGCCCGCTACGGCCGACCTGCCAACCCGGACTTCCTGCTGCAGCCGGGCGAACTGGCCCAATTGGCCTTGCGCTGCGGCCTGCACCTGTTGGCGTTTGAGGACGGTTACCTTCCGACACCGCGCCCCGCTCGGCTGCAGCGTATGGTTGCACTGGCGCCGCCTTTCGACCTTGAGCGATTCCCGTTGGGCTGAAAGTGTTGCCGACTCCCTGAGCTAGAATCCTCCCTTTACCTGCAGGCACCGTCATCATGATCAAAGGCAGCATCGTGGCAATCGTCACGCCGATGCACGAAGATGGCAGTCTCGATCTGCCCCGCTATCGGCAACTGATCGACTGGCATGTTGCAAGCGGCACGGCAGCGATCGTTGCGGTCGGTACGACCGGCGAGTCGCCGACTGTTGATGTCGATGAACACGCCACGCTGATTCGCGTCGCAGTCGAGCATGCTGCCGGCAGGCTGCCGGTCATCGCCGGCACCGGCGGCAATTCGACCCGCGAGGCGATCGACCTGACCCGTCATGCTGCGAAAGTCGGTGCGAGCGCATCACTGCAGGTGGTCCCTTACTACAACAAGCCGGGTCAGGAAGGTCTTTATCGTCATTTCCGTGCGGTTGCCGAGTCCGACTCGATGCCGGTCATTCTCTACAACGTTCCCGGCCGAACGGTTGCCGATCTGAGCAACGATACCGTCGTGCGCCTGGCGCAGGTCCCCGGGATCATCGGCCTCAAGGACGCGACCGGTGATATGCCGCGCGCCTGCGATCTGCTTGACCGGGTGCCCGAGTCCTTTGCGCTCTACAGTGGCAACGACGACTCTGCGCTGGCGCTGATGGCGCTCGGCGGTCATGGCGTCATCTCGGTCACCGCCAATGTCGCACCGGCCCAGATGGCAGCGATGTGCGCGGCGGTACTTGCCGGCGATCTCGTTGGCGCCCGTGCCCTCAATCGTCAGATCCTCGCCTTGCATTTCAAGCTTTTTGTCGAAGCCAACCCGATTCCGGTCAAGTGGGCGCTCCAGCAGATGGGGCGGATCGAAGGCGGTATCCGCCTGCCGATGACGCCGCTCGAGCCGCGCAACGCTGAGCAGGTCAGGCTGGCATTGCGTCAGTCAGGGGTGCTGGCATGAATCACCGATCCATTCTGGCGGCCCTCATCCGCCGCGTCCTGATCCCGACGCTGGCAATCGCCATGCTCGGCGGCTGCTCCTATCTCACCGATTCGATGCGCAGTGCGTCCAGCATCGATTACAAATCGGCATCCAAAGGCCCCAATCTTGAGGTGCCTCCCGATCTGGTCACCCCGAAGGCAGAAAGCGCTTTCGTTGTGCCGGCCGGTCCGTCGGCCGGTACGACTTACTCTGCCTACAACCGCAGCCGAGCGTCCGCCACCGATCGCACCAACGCCGTCAGCGCTGAAGTGCTGCCGCAGACGGGTCCGGCACGCATCGTTCGTGAAGGCAATCAGCGATGGCTGGTGGTCGATTTGCCGCCTGCGAAGGTCTGGCCGGTCGTGCGCGATTTCTGGCTTGAATCGGGATACGCGCTGATGCTCGATAACCCCGAGTCGGGAATCATGGAGACCGATTGGAAAGAGCAGCGGCCACCGACCGACTCCTGGCTGCGAAACAAGCTTGCCAGCGTGCTGGGCAGTGCTTACTCGACGGGTGTCAGGGAGAAATTCCGTTCCCGTCTCGAGGTGGCCGGCAACGGCACGGATGTCTTTATCTCCCAGCGCGGGATCACCGAAAAGCTGGTCGGTGTTCAGAATGACTCGACCATGTGGACGCAAACTCCCCCTAATCCGGAGGTCGAGGCTGAATACCTTCAGCGTCTGGTGCTGAAGTTCCTGCCTCAACAGCCGAAGTCCCAGGAGGCGGCAGCGCTCGAGACGGTTGTCCTGCCGAATCGGTCCAAGCTGATTGATGTTGACGGTCGCAGTTTCGTTCAAATGCCTGATTCCTTCGACCGATCCTGGCGTCAGGTCGGGCTTGCGCTTGATCGCAGCGGATTCACCGTCGAGGATCGCGACCGCTCCAACGGCATTTACTACATTCGGTATGTCGATACCAATCAGGCCGATAGCCAGCCGGGCCTGTTCGATCGGGTCTTCGGCACAGGTGCCAAGAAAAATCTCGCAGGCAAGAAGTTTCGGGTCACCGTTGCGGCCGATACCGGCGGCTCCCGGATCGGCGTGCTCGATGACAACGGCGCAGTTCCCGCGACCGATGCCGACAAACGCCTCGCCACCCAGATTGTCACGGTGCTGAACGACCAGTTGCGCTGACAGCGGTTTCGGTCGTGCGATTTTCCAGCCTCGGCAGCGGAAGCGAGGGCAACTCGCTCCTGGTCGAGTCAGGCAGCGCGTCCGGTCAATCGGCGTTCAGGGTGCTGGTTGATTGCGGATTCGGGCTGCGCGAGGCCAGGCGCCGGCTGGCTCGCCTCGGCTGCGAGCCGGGTGATATCGGTGCCATTCTGGTCACCCATGAGCATAGCGATCATGTCGGCGGTGTGTTTCGGCTGGCGCGGGCACATCAGATTCCGGTCTATCTCACCAGTGGCACTTTGCGCGCCAGTCCGCAGGCGGCTGGCGCCGAAGCGCTGGTGAGGGTGATCGATTCGCATGAAGCCTTCGATCTGCCCGGCTTGCGAGTCGAGCCCTTCCCGGTGCCGCACGATGCCAGCGAGCCGGTGCAGTTTGTGCTCGACGACGGGCAGTCTCGTCTCGGCGTCCTGACCGATATCGGGCATCCGACAGCGCATCTGCCCAAGGTGCTGGCGCGTCTGACAGCGTTGGTCCTCGAGACCAATCACGATGCGCAGATGCTCTCGGTCTGCGACTACCCGCCGTCGCTCAAGCGACGTATCTCGGGTCGCTACGGTCACCTTGAAAACAGCGACGCCGCGATGATCCTGGCGGGTCTGGATCGTTCGCTCTTGAGGCAGGTTGTTGCGGCCCATCTGAGTCGACAGAACAACACCCCGGCGCTGGCGCGTTGCGCGCTCGCATCAAGCTTGGGGTGGGACCCCGATCGCATTCATGTTGCCGATCAGGATGACGGCCTGGACTGGCTGGAGGGCTGAACAGCGCATCTGACGATCACACGTCACGATGCGGTTTTATCAGCCCGCCAGCCGGTCTATCTGAAGCACGGATGCCCGACCTCAGGCATCCGTCTGAACCCTCAGCGACCTGATCAGGGCTTCTTCATGGCGTCAGCGGCGGTCTTGGCAGCTTCGGCGGCAGCCTTGTTGGCGGCTTCCTTGGCGGCATCCGCAACGGCCGATGCGGCAGTGCTGGCAGCGCCTGCGGCAGCAGCGGCAGCATCCTTGCCGGCTTCCTTGGCGGCATCCTTGGCAGCGTCGGTCACTGCGGTTGCAGCAGAGCCTGCAGCGGCGGCAGCGTCTTTCGCAGCATCAACCGCCTTGTCGGCGGCTTCTTTTGCGGCTTCGACCGCTGCGGCCGGTGCCGGTGCCGGAGCAGCGGCAGGTGCCGGCGCGGCAACCGGTGCCGGGGCTTCTTCTTTCTTGCCGCAAGCAGCCAGCGACACAACGATCAGGGAGGCGATAAGCAGTGATTTGGTCATGATGATTCCTTAGGTGGCAGAACTGAAAAATGGCCTGCTGCATGCGGTGGCCAGCGAGCGAAAGAAGAAAGCTTTTGCCGCAACATCGGCGCCCGGTAAAGGACGATGAAGGGTTTGCACCCGACTAAGTCGGAGACAGCTTTCTATTCTAGCAAATGCCAGTGGTCGGGCATTCCGGACGCTGGCTTGACGATTCGATTTCTGCCGATCAGAGCCCCAGCGTTGTCGGGCCAAGACAGTCCGTGCTTTCGTTCCACAAGGCGTCATATCGGGTGGCAACCGGTTCGACCTCAGACGGTGAGCCAAGCGTCAGTCTGCCTCGAAAGAAGTCGTGATGCGCACGGCGCAGAAGATGGCAACGGTCGGCAATCAGCACGCTCTCGCCCCGGTCATACTCGGGCGGAATCTGTCGGCATTCGATCGCGGCCCGATACCGCTGGCGCAACTGCCCAAACCGCGGCGCATGACGCTCGAGCCAGCTCGGATCGGCCACCAGCAGACGCAGGCGCGCGCGCGGCTCGCCTTGCAAAAAGGCGGCCAGACTCTGGTCGCCTGCCAGGGTCTCGAAGGGCCAGTCGCGAAAATCGCGATCGGCAACCGTTATTTCCCGGCGGCCCGCGGCGACTGCCGTGAGGATCGCCTCGGTGAAAGCGCCGCGGCTGCTGAACAGAATCGAACCGTGCGGATCCATGATCAGCTCGACGCCTTGCCGATCCGCAGCCAGCCCGCCTCGTACCAGTCACGCAGCAGATCCGCCAGGGCGGCATGCCCGAGCGCTGCGCCGGCATCAGCCGGTGACAGCGAACGATCGTCGGCGAGGCGCCTGAGCCAGCGCCTTGCGCCGGCCTGTGTCTCGATGCTTTCGCCATTGATGAAGAGCCGCGTGCCGCGCCAGGCCATGCGCGAGCACCGATCGAGTCGAAGTCCGTGGGCCGTGATCGCCCGCGTGAAGGCAGTCTCAGACAGTGGGCGCCCGGGTCCCTCGAACCATACGCTGGGCGCAGGCTCGGTCAGGTAGCAGCCAATGAAGCGGTCGATCTCGGAGGCTGTCGGTTGCCATGTTCTGGCCCAGGTCTGCAACTGGGCGACCAGATCGGCCGGCAACTCGCCAGGGCGCCGTGCGGCGATGCGGCCGCGGTCTGAAAAACGCGCATTGGACCCTGCCGGTGAATCGCTGGCGGCAGACAGGAATGCCGACAGAAACTCATGTCGCGAGGGGGCGCGAAAGCCGATCGAAAAGCTCATGCATTCGCCGTCGGCAACGCCTTCGTGTCCCCAGCCGGGGGGCACATACAGCATGTCGCCTGGCTCGAGCAGCCATGATTCGGTCGGCTCGAACCGGGCGAGCAGCTTGAGCGGCGCACCGCTCACCAGACCTTCATCGCCGGGGGGCGATATCCGCCAGCGGCGTTTGCCGCGGGCCTGAAGCAGAAACACATCGTAGGAATCGACATGGGGGCCGACGCCACCGCCGTCGGTGGCAAAGCTCACCATCAGATCGTCAAGGCGTGCGTCGGGCACGAATCGGAAGCGCTGCAGCAATGCACTCATGGCGTCGTCGTGCCGATCGACGCCATTGACCAGCAATGACCAGCCGGGTCTGCGCCGTGCCGGCAGACGGTCGATCGGGCCGCGCTGCAGTGCCCAGCGACCGGCGAAGGCACTGACCAGCCGTGAGTCGACCTCGTCGCTTTCAGCCATCGCAAAGAGTTGCGCCGGTTCGATCGGCGAGACGAAGTGCGGCAAAGCCTGGCGCGCCATGAAGGGACGGCGCTGCCAATGCCGACGCATGAACTCGTCTACACTCAGTTCGCCAATCGAAGTCAGGATATTCATCGGGGTCGCGGGATGCAGATCGAAAAAAATGTGTGGGTGACCGTGCGTTACAGGCTTTACGACTCGCAGGGCGAGGCCATCGAAGAAGGCGAGCGCGAGGTGACTTATCTTCAGGGCGGTTACGGATCGGTCTTCGAAAAAATCGAGACCGCACTGCTCGGCAAGACGCTGGGCTACAGCACATCGCTCTATCTCGAGCCCGACGATACCTTTGGTGACTACGACGCCGAGCTGCTCAAGATGGCGGCACGCGATGTATTCCCGGACGCGCTCGAACCCGGCATGACCTTCGAGAGCGTGCCCGGCGAGCCGGCCGACGGCGAACTCTACACCGTGACCGACATCACCGACGAGGTTGTCATTCTCGATGGCAATCATCCGCTGGCCGGGATGTCACTGCGATTCGACCTCGAGGTCGATGATCTTCGTGCAGCGAGCGACGAAGAGGTGGCGTCCGAAATCGAACGTCAGAAACCCGACTGACGGACTTCCCGCGCGCTGACCGTAAAACGCTGTGCACGTCGCGGGTCATAGCCGATCCGCACCCAGCTCGCGCTCATCGGATAGCCGAAGCTCTCGACCCGTGTGAAGTTGGCAAGGGGATGCCCGTTGCTGTCGTCCAGGGGCTGGTCAACCTTGAAGCGATGGCTGTCCCCGTGCAAAAACAGCACCTGACCTCGAAAGCGGGTGGCGATCTCCTGCAGCCAGGTCAGAAACAGTCGATGGCCTTTTTCCGGAAACAGGCCGAAGTCGGGGTCGCCATGCGCGGCGATCACCAGTCCGCTGGCCTGCTCGCGCTCGGCCATGGCCAGCGTCTCGAAGAGCCAGGCCTGGTTGGCTTTCTGGCGCAATTCGAATTCGTCGCGGCTGCCGGGATATTCGTCCAGGCCATTGTTGCTGCCCACCACATGGACCGCGACGAACCTCACCGCGCCGACTTTCCAGCGCACGTTCTCCGGCATCTGTGCCTGGCGTTCGAACGCCATCGATGACACCGCTGGCCGCGCATTGCGCCCGAGCGGCTCGGGGCGCGACCAGAAGATCTTGCGCAGCATCTCGAGTCGCTCGCGCGGATCGAAGCGCCCGGCCGAGCGGCGATGGCAATCGGTCCACTCGTTGTCACCGGGCAGCAGCACCAGCGGATGGGCGCTCGCATCGAGCAGCTTCAGCCGGCGCTGGTAGAGCTCGTTCGAGCAGGTCTCGCTCGAGGCCTTGATGTCGCCCACATGCAGGACAAACGCGAGCGGCTCGGCATCGATCTGGGCCAGCATGGCGGCCAGTCGGGGCTCATCCAGATCGGAATAGGGCAGATCGCCGATCAGCGCGAAGGCGAAAGGGCTGTCTTCGGAGGCGGTATTGGCGGGGGCTGTGGCGGAGGCTGTGGCTGCCGTCGCCGATGGCGGCGCTGCCTGGCCCGACTGGGCCGTTTGCGTGATCTGCGCATGCGGTCCGTGCGACATGCCTGTGGCCAGCACCGCGCCAAGCGCGATCGCCTCAATTGCCCGACGGCGGCGCGGTCGGCTGAGTCCCAGCGTCATTGGCCGACGTCCTGATCGTCGAGGATCGCGCGCAACTGATAGAGCGCTTCGAGCGCCTGGCGCGGGTTCAGCGTGTCAGGGTCGATACTGGCGAGTGCGGCAGCCACCCGGTCGGCTGCAGGCGCTACGCCTGCCTGGTCGCGATGGTGCCCGATGCCGGCAGGTGCGCCGTCCCGACGTGGGTCGCCCGAGTCCGTCAGTCCGGCCGATGGGTCGACATCGGGCAGTGCGAACAGGTCGAGCTGGTCGTCGTGCGCGCGTGCGCGCGCTTCAAGCTGCTCGAGCAGCAGGCCTGCCTTGCGCACGACCGTGGCCGGCAAACCCGCCAGCCGTCCGACCTGCAGACCATAGCTGCGATTGGCCGGCCCGGGCCTGACTTCATGCAGAAAGACGATGCCGCCCTGGTGTTCAGCCGCGGCCAGATGCAGGTTGAGTGCGGCCGCCGAGGTCTGGGCGAGCTGGGTGAGCTCGAAATAGTGCGTCGCAAAGAGCGTCATGGCGCGGTTGTGCTGAAGCAGGCGTTCGGCGATGGCATGTGCAAGCGCCAGGCCGTCGAAGGTCGAGGTACCGCGGCCGATTTCATCCATCAGCACCAGTGACTGCGGGCCGGCGGCCGACAGGATGGTCGCTGCTTCGGTCATCTCGACCATGAAGGTCGAGCGCCCGCCTGCCAGATCATCCGATGCGCCGATGCGGGTGAAGATCCGGTCGATCGGGCCGATCTCGCAGGACTGCGCCGGCACGAAGGCGCCGCAGTGCGCCAGCAGCGCGATCAGCGCGACCTGCCGCATGAAGGTCGACTTGCCGCCCATGTTCGGCCCGGTGATCAGCAGCATGCGGCGCTCGGGCGAGATCAGGCAGTCGTTGGGCGTGAACCGCTCGACGCCGGCTTCCACCACCGGATGACGCCCACCGCGAATCTCGATGCCGGGCACCCGGCTCAGACGCGGCCGCACCCAGCTCGCATCGGCGGCCACGGCGGCGAAAGCGCCGAGCACGTCGAGCTCGGCGACTGCCTGACCCAGCCTTTGCAGCGCACCGACATGCGGCGCCAGGCCGGCCAGCAGCAGGTCGTAGAGCGTTTTTTCGCGGGCCAGCGCGCGCTCGCGTGCCGACAGCGCGCGATCTTCAAAGGTCTTCAGTTCGGGGGTGATGTAACGCTCGGCATTCTTGAGCGTCTGGCGGCGGCGATAGTCGAGCGGCACTTTGTCGGCCTGGCCGTTGCTGATTTCGATGAAAAAGCCGTGCACGCCGTTGTAGCCCACCTTGAGGTTGGCAATGCCGGTGCGTTCACGCTCGGTGCGCTCGAGGGCTGCGACGAACGCATCGCAGTCGCGGTCGATATTGCGCAGATCGTCAAGTTCGGCATCGTGCCCGCTGCGAATGACGCCGCCGTCGCGCACCATGGCGGCGGGCTCGTCGAGCAGGGTCTCGGTCAGCTGATGAACAAGCGCGGCGTCGACGGCAAAGGCACTGCGATAGGGGGCGAACAGGGGCTGCGACAGGTCTGTGGCCGGTGCCAGGCGGGCCAGCAGCCGGTCGAGCGCGCCAATCGCACCCAGCGCATCGCGCAGCGCCGCAAGCTCGCGCGGGCGGACCGTGGCCAGCGCGATGCGCGCGGCAATACGTTCGAAATCGACGCAGCGCGCCAGTTCGTTTCGCAGCGCTTCGCGCGGCGCCTGCAAATGCTCGACCACCTCATGCCGGCGGCCGATTTCGGCGGCGTCCCGGATCGGCTGCAGCAGCCAGCGACGCAGCAGTCGGCTGCCGGGCGCGGTGGCGCACTGGTCGAGGCGCGCCAGCAGGGTTGGCGCGGCGTCGCCGCGAAGGGTCTCGACGATCTCGAGATTGCGTCGCGCCACCGCATCGAGCACCACCTGGTTGTCACCATGGTCGACCCGCAACGGCTGCAAGTGGGTCGGCGCATGCCCCTGAGTGCGAGCGACATAGGCCAGCAGCGCACCGGCTGCTCCGAGGGCGTCGGGCATGGCATCGGCATCGCTGCCGGCCAGTGTTGCGAGGCCGAGTTGCTCGGCCAGATGCTCGCGGGCACGCTGGGCATCAAACTGCCAGGCCGGACATCGGCTGATCGGCAGCCCGGCTGCGGCAAGCTCGATGGATTCAAGTGCGGCATCGATGGACGCGGATGAGGCTGCACGCGAGCGGCCGGGCGAAAATCCCGCCGACTCGGGCAGCAGCAGCTCGGCCGGTCGCAGCCGATCGAGCTCGGCCGAAAACTGCGATGCATCGATCTCGGCAAGCCAGCATTCGCCGCTGGCCACGATCATGCGGGCCAGGGCGAGCCGACGCCCGCCCGCGGTCGGCTTGATCGACAGGATCGGCCGGTCTTCCCGATCGGGCAACAAGGCCGCATCGGTGAGCGTGCCGGGGGTGACCAGCCGCATCACCTTGCGCTCGACCGGGCCCTTCGAGGTGGCCGGATCGCCGAGCTGCTCGCAGATCGCGACCGACTCGCCCATTTTCACCAGCCGTGCCAGGTACTGCTCGGCGGCATGAAACGGCACGCCCGCCATCCTGATCGGCTCGCCATTGGACGCGCCGCGCCGGGTCAGCGTGATCCCGAGCAGTCGGGCTGCCTTGTCGGCATCGTCGTGAAAAAGCTCGTAAAAATCGCCCATGCGATAAAAGAGCAGCACCGACGGGTATTCGGCCTTGATGCGAAAGTACTGCTGCATCATCGGTGTATGGCCGGCAAGCGGCATCTCCGGCGCCGCGGCGGGATGATTCGGTGTCGACATCGAGAGCCTGGCGAGTCTCAGGCGGGTAGCTGTTGTCCGGTGGTCAGTGTACGCAATCGGGCGAGCAGGGCGCTTGCGAATGCCGGCCACGCAGCTCGTGCGCCGTCCAGGATCTCTTGCGCCGGCTCTGCGTCGATCCCGCCACATCGGGCCATCGAGGTGAGCATGGCGAAGTCATCGGCCAGCGGATCGGCGTGAAAGGTCAGGCAAAGGCCCTTGGCACTATGCGCCAGGCGCATTACTTCCGGCCAGTCGAGCACCGACAGGGCGGTGGCCATTTTGTCGAAGTCGGCTTCCATCGACTCGATGAACGACTCGGCAATGATCGAGATCGTGTCGGGATCGGCTCGCCGCAGCGCCTGGGCGTAGTCGAACTCGCTGACCAGGGGCGCCTCGAATGGCTCGCGCTTGCGGGCGAGTCGCTCGATCGCCTCCTTGAGGTAGGCGGTCGAGATCGGTTTGGAAATGTAGTCATTCATGCCGGCGGCCAGGCAGCGCTCGCGATCACCGGCCATGGCGTTGGCGGTCATGGCGATGATCGGTATCGCCCGCATGTCAGGGTCGTCCAGCGCCCGGATACGGGCAGAGGCCTCAAAGCCATCCATGACCGGCATCTGACAGTCCATGAGGACCAGGTCGAACCGACGTTCGCTCATGCGCTCAAGCGCGACCGCACCATTTTCGGCGACCGTGCAGTTGATGCCCCATCGGTTCAGCCAGGTTCGGGCCAGCTTCTGATTCACCAGATTGTCTTCGACCAGCAGTACATCGATGCCGCTGGCCGACGAGGGTTCCTGAGCCACCACGGTGCTGGGTTCGGCGGGGCCATCGAACCGGCGCTCGGGCAACGCAGGGCTGAGCTTGAAAACTGCACCGAGGATCGACTGGAGTTCGGGCAAGGTCCCGGGCTTGATCAGATGGGCTTGTATGCCTGCCTGCTTCATCTGCAGCGCACTCGAGGATGCCGATGCCGAAGTGAGCAGCAGTACCGGGGCCTTCTCGCCCATCTGTTGGGAGAGTATCTGGCAAAGCGTCAGACCATCGAGTTGCGGCATCGACAGATCGACGATGGCGGCGGCGAACTCGCCGGGTCTGGCACTGAGACTGACCAGCGCCTTGAGGGGATCGATGAACAGCTGGCTGTCAATGCCGAGCCTGGCGAGTTGACGGGCCAGGATGGCTGCGCTGTGCGGGTTGTCGTCGACCACCGCGATGCGTCGTCGGCTGAGCAGGCGTGTCGGGTCATTGACGGCTTTCGATACGGGTGTCGACCAGGCCATCGGAATCAGACACCTGAAATGCGATCCCCTGCCTGATTCGCTTTCGACCGAGATCGAGCCACCCATGGCTTCACTGAGCCGGCGCGTGATCGACAGTCCGAGGCCGGTCCCGCCAAAGCGCCGGGTGATGGTCGAATCCTGCTGAGTAAAGGGATCGAAGAGCGTCGCCAGACTGGCCGCTTCAATCCCCACACCGGTATCGATCACCGACAGATTGACCTGCGCGGTCGGTCCGTCAAGTTGTGCGCTCGCGCTCACCACGATGTCTCCCTGCATCGTGAACTTGATGGCGTTGGAGACGAGATTGAGCAGAATCTGGCGGATCCGACCCGGGTCACCGCGAACGATTGCCGGGAAATCCTCGTCGATGTCGAGCACCAGCTCAAGACCCTTTTCGGCGGCCTTGACCGCCATCGGGCGCAGCGCCTCGCTCAGCAGTTGGGCCATATCGAAGTCAATCCGCTCGATGGCGAGCTTGCCGGCTTCGATCTTCGAGAAATCGAGAATGTCGTTGATGATCTGCAGCAGCGACATCGCCGAATTCTTGGCGATCTCCAGGTACTCGCGCTGAGTCGGGTCGACCGCCAGACTGAGGGCGAGATCGGCCATCCCGATCAGGCCATTCATCGGCGTTCTGATCTCATGGCTCATGTTGGCGAGAAAGTCGCTCTTGAGCCGGTTGGCGCTTTCTGCCGCGCTCTTGGCGGCCATCAGTTCGCGGGTCACCTGCTTGATATCCGACTGGTCGATGACCACGCCGACCAGACCGGTCGATTTGCCCTCGGGGCCTTTGATCGCGGCTTTGGTGATCTTGAGGTCGACCTGCCTGCCGTCTTTCAGCGTATGGCTGGCTTCGTAGTCCGATGTGCCGCCTGTTGCGAGGAGCTTTTCTTCCTCGCTGCGATTCATCCAGGCCGCCGCAGGCACGTCGAGTTCGTCGGTGCGCCTGCCGATCATCGCATCGCGCCCCAGGTGCGTGTTGTCGAAAAACGCGTCATTCCCGCGCACATATCGAAGCTGCTCGTCCTTGACGAAGACCGGCAAGGGAATCGATTCGAACAGGGCCTCGATCAGGTCGGAGTGCCGCTGGATGACGCCTTCTGCCTTGATCCGTGCGCTGATATCGGTGCGTGCAGCGATATAGCGTTCGATCACCCCATCGGCATTGAACACCGGCACGATCGTCGCCTGGACCCAGTAAAGCTCGCCGCGGCGGTTCCGGTTGCAGATCACGCCGCGCCAGACTTGTCCCGAGATGATCGTTGCCCAGAGGTTTTCAAAAAAGGCTCTCGGCTGGGTGCCCGAATTGATGATCCGATGGTTCTGGCCAATCAGTTCTTTGCGCGAATAGCCACTGGCTTCGCAAAAATTGTCATTGACGAACAGGATGTCGCCATTGGCGTCGGTCACGCTCACGATGGCATGCTGATCGAGTGCCCGTTGCAGCACCGAGATCTCGTCCATGGCTTTGCGTTGCCGTTCGGCCGCGCGTCCCAAGGTCAGCGAGGCCTGCTCGGCGGTCGACATGTCGGCGACCTGTCCGTCTTCGCTGAGTTCGGCGCAGGCCTCGCGCATTGCCTCGACCATCTGCGTCTGCATCTGCAGCTCGCTGGCAAGGCGCGCATTGGCATCGATCATCTCGTCCGACGAAATCTCGAGCGAGCGACCCTTAAGTTCGAGATCGCGCTCGAACTGGTCGTACGATTCGCCGATACGCGTCAGCAGCGTGCCCAGGCCGATCGCCAGGATCGCCTCGTTGCTGTCAGGGGCCGCATTCGAACGGCATCCTTGCAGAAGACTGTCGAGTGCTTCCGGGGTCAAACCGAAAGCTTTCTTCAGATGTCTGCGAAGCGTTGGATTCATGGGGTGACCGGGAGCTCGGCGAAGCTCGTGACGGTCATTGTCTGATTGTGCAGTGCGCAGCGCTTCAGGTCTGCGCCGCAGATTTCACCGTTCGAATAGAAGCCGCCGATCGCGGTTTGCGGTCCGAGCACATCGGACAGGCCCTCGGCTTCTTCTTCTGTGCGCGCACCCATGACCAGTTTGCGACCCACACAGCTGATGGCCAGCAAGGCTTTTGGACCCGCTCCCAGATCGCCGAGTGACCGGGCTGCACCCATCGCAGCCAATGCCAGACCGTCGGTGGAGGCATGCATGAGGGTCAGAAAGCCGCCTTCTTCGATTGAGCCGGCAAATGTCAGTGAGCCCTGCGCTTCGTCGACGGCGAGAATGGTCCGAAGAATGCCGGTGGGCTCACGCAACGCCGAGCGTGTCTCGAAGGGAAACAGCAGGGCCGATCCCGGCAGATCGGCGGCATAGTCGCCGAGATACTTCTTGTAGATGGCCAGCGCAGGCTCGCCGTCGAGTTCGTAGAGGATATTGCCCTTGGCCCGGGTGGCTTTACGGGCCGGCCCGAAGGGCTTCCAGCCGCCTTCGCAGGCGCCTCGAATCGTCAGTGACTGACCATAGAAACCGATGATGAAGGCGGTTCGTGCGCCGACGCCGGCAGGGGTGAGCTGATAGGTGCCGGCAAAGGTTCCGGCATCGCCAGCGAGCCCGCCTGACAGGGTGCAGTCGTCCGGCAGCACGCTTCTGAGGCCGTCGATCAGTGCTGACCCGTTCAGGTCCGTGCCAGGCGCAATCACCAGCGCATGTCGCAGACCCTCGGCCGCAATACCGCCTGCCAGCGTCGCGCCGGCTGAAAAAGAGTCCCGAACCCCGGGAACCTGCGCCTGAGACCACTCGATGCGGGCGTCGTGGGAGTCGAAGCCGATGGCCAGCAGCGAGAGCGTCCCGTCATCGACCGAGGTGTCGCTGATCTCTCCGGCAGTCGAGCAGCCGAAGCACAGCGCCTGCGGCCAGGCGGCAGCGACCTGCCGCAATGCGGCAGGGTCCTTGAACCAGCCGAGCGCGGCAAACATGAAGACCAGTTGCGGCCTGATGTCGCCGATCAGGGCGCTGGCAGCCTGGATGTTCTGGCCGGCTTTGATCGATGAGGTGACACAGCGCATTCAGCTTTTCTCCGGTGGCGCGTCAAGCGGCGGTCATTGTGTCGAGACTGTGATCCTTTGCTTGCTCCTTGAGGATTGCACGGCTCGCCCCGATCGGGAAGGGGCGCTTGTGGTTTTGTCTCCATCCGGGCCAGCGCGCCGGACGGCCGGTCGATCGAATCCGTCAGGCGCGTTGCGTCAATCCCAGCGTTTGTCTGGCTTAATGTTCCCCACCGACTTTCATGGACCCCTCCCACGATGACTTCGTCTGCCAATGACGCCTCGTCCCGCGCTGCAAGCGGCCTTGTCCTGCGCCCGGTGACTCCCGCCGATCATGATCACTGGATGCCCCTGTGGCGGGGTTATCAGACCTTCTACAAGGTCGATATTCCGGCGGCCACCAGCGCGGTGACCTGGCAACGGCTGCTCGACCCCAATGAGCCGATGCATGCGGTGATCGCCTGGCAGGGCGAGCGCGCGGTCGGCATGGTCCATTGGATTTACCACCGCTCATGCTGGACGGTCGGCAACTTTGCTTACCTGAATGATCTGTTCGCCGAGCCCGATGTCCGCGGCACCGGCGTGGGCCGCGCGCTGATCGAGCATGTCTATGCGCAGTCCGCGGCTGCCGGCTGCTCGCGGGTCTACTGGCTGACCCACGAGAGCAATGCGGTGGCGATGACGCTTTACGACCGCATTGCAGAGAAGTCCGGCTTTATCCAGTACCGCAAGGCGGTCGGCTGAGATCAGCGCACCGGCGCGAAAAGGGTCACCATCTGGCTGAACACTTTCGGTGTGGCCGCCAGCACCTGCTTCGAGAAGATGCAGTCGGCCTCACCCGCCAGGTCGCCAATCAGTCCGCCGGCTTCGCTCACCAGCAGGCTGCCGGCGGCCACATCCCAGGGCATCAGGCCGATCTCGAAAAAGCCGTCATAGCGCCCGCAGGCAACATAGGCCAGATCGAGTGCCGCCGCACCCGGGCGACGCACGCCTGCGGCGCGCAGCGACACCGCCTTGAGCATCGTCATATACCGGTCGATATCGTCGACCTCGCGAAACGGAAATCCGGTTCCGATCAGTGAGCCGTCGATCCGGGTTCGCGGTGAGACCCGGATGCGGCGGTCGTTCAGAAAGGCGCCGCTGCCCTTGCTGGCGGTAAAGAGCTCATCACGGTTGGGGTCGTAGACCAGTGCCTGGGTCACCACGCCGCGCTGCATCAGCGCAATCGAGACACAGTAGTGAGGCAGCCCGTGAATGAAATTGGTCGTGCCGTCGAGCGGGTCGATGATCCAGATGTTTTCGGCCTGATGCGGCGTCTGTTTCGGGGGCTGATCGGTGTTGCCTGCCGAATGGCCCGACTCCTCGGCCAGGAAGGCATGCGTCGGATAGGCCTGGCGCAGGGTGGTGATGATGGCCTCTTCGGCGGCGCGATCGACTTCGGTCACGAAATCATTGCGCTGCTTGACGGCGACCTTGACCGACTCGATGTCGAGGCTGGCTCGGGTGATGATGCGGCCGGCGGCGCGCGCGGCGCGCACCGCGACGTTCAACATGGGATGCATGGGGCGTCGCCTGAAGTAAACCCGGCATTGTATGCGCCCCGGGCGCACCTGCCCGGCAGGCGCTTGCAAAGGCAGGGCTTTGTCGGGTCATAATCCGCCATCCCTCCGAATTGCTGCTGCCATGTTGCTTGTCCTGGTCTTCGCCTATCTGCTGGTCACGATTGCGATCGGCCTGTGGGCCGCCAAGCGCGTCAAAAACACGTCCGACTTTGCGGTGGCCGGTCGGCACCTGCCGCTGGTGATGATCATCACCACCACCTTTGCCACCTGGTTCGGATCCGCAACCGTGCTCGGGATTCCGGCGCGATTCGTTGATGGCGGCCTCAATTCGGTCGTCGAAGACCCGTTTGGTGCCGGGTTCTGCCTGATCTTCGTCGGGCTTTTCTTTGCCGCAAAGCTCTACCGCATGACCCTGCTCACCATCAGCGACTACTACCGTGAGCGCTATGGGCGTGGGGTCGAAGTGGTGTGCTCGGTGATCAT
>Ga0136644_10001743_pt1 | contig 17087 bp, 10 predicted proteins | sample C_130820_EF_Meta_FD_94780 | JGI IMG/M metagenome (GOLD analysis project Ga0136644, IMG submission 94780) | Freshwater microbial communities from Lake Croche, Canada to study carbon cycling - C_130820_EF_MetaG (v2) (version 2) | ecosystem: Environmental > Aquatic > Freshwater > Lake | place... | reverse complement strand
GGTCGCTGAGATGACTAGGTGCATCGACGTAGCGTTGCTTCTCGACGAGAGCGTGCGACCAGTGTGGAATTATGGAAGGGAAGAGGTTCCGAATGCCTGGCTGGGCAAGCAACTGCAGGAAAAGGTATTCCCGTGGTGCGCCAAACTTCTCCAGACGGATAAACTGGATTGTGCGGCGGCGACGATGCCCCGAAGTTTCGTGAACGCCGGGAACCGACAGTACCGGGACAAGCTTGGCGAATTGCAGTCGCGACTCAGAGCCATCCTTTCGCGGCTACGGCACGACGTGCCCGAAGACTGGTTGGTCGTGGAGTTCGATCACGTCCGTGCCCTGCCGAACCCGCACGACGATGAGTTTTATCGACTGGGGCGGCTGTTGGATGGTCGCAAGCCGATGGCGTGCGAGTCGGCCGTCGAATGGCTGGTCGAGAAAATGGAGGCCGCGTGCAGCAGGCCCGGTTGGAACCGCATCAAAGCGTGCGCCTGGTGCCTTGCGCTCGCGTTGTTCAGGCGAAAAGGCATGGTGGGCTCACTGTCTGCCGCATTGTGCGACCGCATACTCGCTGCATGCGAAGCGGTGGTTTCCCGTCTGGCGGATGATCCGCAGGGCATGAACGCTCAGCGGGCCGAGGTCCTGACCGAGGCTTGCATGGTCGTTTTTTCCCTGCTGCGGCGCAGGGGGATGGATGACGGCGGAATGTATAAGGCTGGCAGCGACTGCATGGCCAAACTCGCCCACGGCATCGAGAACGCCGCGCGACAGGTGCCAGAACTGAAGACCCGCTATTCGGTCGATGGGCAAGCGCCGGCGACTCCCACCGAGGTGGCCGCACTGGTATGCGAAGCGCTGCGGGGCGAACGCGTCGCCGTCATCCAGCCATACGAGGAGGCGTAAGCATGGCAGGAATCCCCGGAGGTGAATTTCTCAACTTTAGCTTGGGCTACGAGCAGACGTGGTCGGTACGGATCGATCTGCCGGCCATCGGTCCCGAGGACCGACGGGTGACCGTCGGCACCGGCTGGGTCGATGTGCGGGACGGCCGGCGGATCGAAGCCGTGGTTGCAGGGCAGGCGTTCCCGATCGAGTTCGGGCGGAAGTCCGACGAGCGACAGGCCAGGCGGGCCCTCAAGGACGCGTCCGGCCGATTGCTAAAGCGCATCGAGGTTCAGTCGCGGGATGTAGACGACGGCGGACCGACCGAGGCGATGCTGTCCTTCATGCGCACGATGTTGCCCGACAGTCTGGAAGTCGGGCCGACGATCGTCATCGATGAGAAGATGCTGCCGCAAATCGGGAATTTTGCCACGACTCAGCACGCACTGGATTTCGCGAGGCAGAAATCGGTTCTGAATGATGGGCAGGCGACGTGCATGGTAGTTGCCACGCCTCTGCTCGGATCGATCGAGTCGTCGTCGGCCGATGCGTTGCGGATGTACGTGTATCTCGCAAATCGAAAGCGGCTGGCGTGTCGCGTGGGGGGAGGGCGTGGAGCAGAGTACCTCGTCGTCGAGGAGATTCAGGATCGACCGACGGCCATTCCCGAGGCACGACTGATCGCGGTGTCGCAGTCGCCGGTGTTCACGGTGACGGAGCAGAACATCAGGTTCGCGGACCTTTCGACCTTCAGGCCCCGGCCGCACCCGTTTCTCGACGCATGGCTGGAATACGAGATGATCGCAAAGGCGGCAGAACGAGGGACTTTTGAATCCCGGGCGAGCATGCCGCTCGATTACCTCGAGGTTGTCGGGCAGGCGGCGGGTGACACTTGGAGAGTCAATTTGGCCAGCCCACGCAAAGCCATCGAGCGATGGATAGCCAGTGATAACTTCGATCTGCGGCGGGGCGTGCGGGTCAAGGGCATGGTCGAGTTGCACTCACTCGAAGCAGGAGACTCCCACGCTGACCCGCTTGCGGCCGACGTGGTGGCGTTTGCCGAGGATGGCAACGCGGGGCGAACCGTGGCGACGATTCGAATTCGAGATGGCAAAGCGCCGTTCGCGCGAGGCCGATTGATCGCGGTCGAGGATGCCGGCGATGCGGCCCAGAGGAGACGGCGGGAAGAGGCGATCACGAGACTACGCACGGGTGCGGCGGCATGTCCGCAAATGCTTCAGTACGTTTCCGACCCGTCGTCGGTGACGCCAGTCTCGCCGCCCAAGAGCGAGTACGAGCCACGAAAAGGATCGCCACCGCTGAACGACGCCCAGAAGGGGGCCATTCAGCGGGCGGTGCAGCAACCAAGCCTGTTGCTCGTCCAAGGACCGCCCGGCACGGGCAAGACCAGCGTGATCGTGGAGTTGATTCACGCATTGCGACGCCGATACAGAAATCGACGGGAGGAGGAAGGCGGGCCACTGCGCGTGCTCGTGACCAGCGTGCAGAACGACGCGGTCCTCAACGCGATCGAGAAACTTTCCGGGGACGAGGTGCAGGTCTACGCGGATTTTGGCTCGGACCGCAAGAACAGGTACCGTGTCGCCCAGACACGGCGGTTCCTCGTCGAAGCGACGAGTATCGTCGCCCGGTTGAAGGCGACCGTGGAAGGCGACGCGCGGTTCATCAGTTTTCTCCGCTTGAGTGACCTCGGGGATCGGATCCGCACGCTGCGGCATGAAGTCGCCGCCCGCAAGGTGAACGAGGCGGTCGTTGCCGAACTCGTGGGGCTCGCCGCGACCGAGGAGGCGACCGAGTTGCCACCGCTGCTGGTGCAGAAACTGGCGGCGATCGAGTCGTCGATGCAGCGTGCAATCCAGGCCGATGTCGACGGCCGGCAGCATACGTCGATCGTCGTGCCGGCCGCTGGTAGCGCGGCCGTGACGGATGTGCTTGCGCGACTCTCAGCACTTCCCGCCACGACCGCCCCCGATGCAGCAAAGCAGGTGACCCAAACGGTGAGGTCTGCTGCGGACGCGTGGACTTTGCTTCTTGAAGCGCCCGTCGCGCATCAGGCACTGTCCAAGGAGTGGCGGACGCTGGCCGTGAAGCTTGGCCTCGCCCTGAGCGACTCCGTGCCGGCGGATGTGGTCAGCTCGTGGCAGGGGCTCGCTGAGCGCACCAAGGCAAGCTTGGCGGCTGGGCTCCAGGACAGCGGACAACCCGCAGACGAGGATCATTGGGCCCCGGTGGAGCGAGACGTCGTGGAGTGGCTGGGCCTCGCTGCGGGCTGTGTTGAGCGGGCGAAGAGCGAGGTCGCGTCGGGCGAGCCCGCCGTGATTTTTTCGTGGATCAGAGCGCTTCGGGATGAGCCACGGCGGCTCGAGAAGGTGTTCGCGAGGCATGCCCCGGTTTCGACGGCGACGTGTCAACGTTCGGCTGCACCACGAGTGGGCGTCAATGATGGCTACGACGTCGTCATCGTCGACGAGGCGGCCCGGGCAGGTATCGACATCCTCATCCCGATGACGCTTGGGAGATCCGTGGTGCTGATCGGCGACCAGCAGCAGTTGCCTCCGCACGTTGACAAACTCATCGCGCAACAGATGGAGGAGGGACGCGAAGTCGATCTTCAGCGGGAGTCCTTCTTTGAATGGCTTTGGGCACGAGTGCCGAGCGAGAACAAGATCCCCCTGACGATGCAGTACCGGATGCATGAGGCCATCGGGCAGACCATCAGCAACGTTTTCTACGATGGAAAACTGCATTCACATTGGACGCACGACCTCTCGCGAGCGAAGTCCCGGTTGCCGTCGTTCGGGATCCCCGTGGTTGACGGGGGGCATGAGGCGGATGGCGCCTTGTGGGGTAAGGCGACGAATCATCCCCTGGTCTGGATCGATACGAGCGACGTGCTGGCCGATCCGACGCAGCGAGCGATTCGCCGGGTTCCAGCATGGCCTTGCCATGAAACCAACCGGTATGAAGTAGCCATCATCGAAACGCTCTTGAAGACCGTCGATGCCGAGGCCATTGCGATGCTCGCGGAACAGATGGGCGGCCGCAAGACGATCGGCATCATCGCGTTCTACAGCGAGCAGAGAAAACTGATCGAGGCGCTCGTGCAGCAGATGGGCAGGCCGGACATCGAGCGAACGACCGACATCGGAACGGTGGACAGCTTCCAGGGCAAGGAGTATCCGCTGGTGATTCTTTCGGCAGTCCGCAGCAACGCGGACGCATCCCTGGGATTCATGGCGTTGCCACAGCGGATCAACGTGGCCATGTCACGTGCCCAGCGGCAGCTGATCATCATCGGCGACACGGCCACCCTCGCAGCCCGGACTCGCGGGACACGCGAGCCGCCCCCGATGCGTCGCGTGTTCGAAGCGATGCAGCAGGAAGTGGCAGATGGATGCCGCGGCATTGTGATTCCAAGCCGGATGGTGCATTCATGAGAAAAGTACTTTGGGTTTCGATCCCGACGGTGGCAGTGCCGGTTCAGATCGCGATTGACGCGGAGGATCATCTCGATCTTCTGTCGGAGACCGTTCTCCGCTTGATGGAGGCCGGGGCGCAGTCGATCCACGACGTGGTCCGGAAGCTCGCGATTCCCGAGGACATCGTGCAGTCCGCGGTGAACCTGCTCATGGACGAGCAACTTTGCAAGGTCGTCGAGGGAAGCAAGGAATTGTTTGTCGCGAGCAATGCCTCTGACTCGCACATTGCCGGAAGAGCCCTGGCGCCCGGCTGGGTTTTCGTCGCTCCCCATACAGCCAGCCTCTTGCCTGCCGTCTGGCTCGACCGGGATCTGCCATCGCCGCGCGTTTCGATCCACATGCCAGCATGCGTCAAGGACGTAGACCTGGACTTCGAACTCCGCATGCTGCCGGGTTGGCCGAGCTTGAGGATCGAGCCCGTGGGAGCAGCCTCCGAGGAAGATGCCGACGACGATGAAGCGAGCGATGACGATGACGCTGGCGCGGATGTGTCGTTCCCGGATCTTCCAGCTACTTCGTTGCCCGAGCGAGGCGCTCTACGTGTCAGATCCATCCTCAGGGATCAGGCTCGCGAGCCCATCGGCGGCCCATGGAAGCGAACGTGCGTGTGGTCCAAAGTTGTATTGATTCCGCGGGTCAGCGATCGCCCTTTGGCAGTATTTCATGCACCGGTCGTGAGCCTGCCCGAGGACTCTGATTCGGCCGAGTCCGACGGTCCGGTGGATGAGCGGCTTGGACAGTGGATAAAGACCAACGTGCCCGATGTGTATGCAGAGGTGGAGAATCGCTGCCAAGAACTCTACGAGATGTCTCATCTGCCAACGGTTATAGGTAGCGCCGCCGAACTCGAGCGTCGCGTGACCGCTCACCGAAAGAGAGCAGGATGGACTGTGGATGACCTGCACAGCGTCCTGCCGGTAGTAGCGGACTGGGTTGACACTCCGCACAGGAACCTGGTTCAGTGGCAGGCCGGAGCACCCACGTACCGCGATGCGTGCTCCGGATACGAGCACCTGATTGAACAAATTGGCGTCGAACTGCGGCACCAGTCGCGTGACCATGTGCTGGGGTGGTGGGAGCAATTGCAGCGGCTGCCTCGTCAGCAGCAGGCCGCCGTGATCGAGTCGCGAGTGGGCGAGCGGAATGTTACGGCAGCTTTTGATCGACTCGGTCTCAGGGAGGCGGTGGCAGGGTCGTTTACGCACCTATGCCGAAGCGTCGAGTCGGCCAGGAAGGTCGTTCCGGCCGTGCAATTGATCCAGAGCGATAAGTGCGGCTTCGGCGAGAGTATTACGATCTGGCTGTTGCCGTTGGTGCTGTGTGACCCGCCGAGCGTCGCGGCGCACTCGCAACTCGTGGCGGCTGCCGTTCGCTACCTTCCAGGGCTGTTCAACGATCTCGACAGCCTGCGGATCACGAGAGACACTTTTGCTCACAATCGAGAGTTGGATACGGAGGCTGCAGTCGATCTCGTGCATGTGGACGCCGTCTGCCGTCGGGTGTGTGATGCCATCAGGCATGCAGTTCAATGCTGAGGCAGTGACCCGTTGCGTGCATAAAGCAATAAGTGCAGAGGCTTCGACCGCAATTGCCAACTGCGGCGGTCAGAACGGAGACCAGACATCAACCGGGCACGCCGTCGATAGCAGTGCGTCGGTCGCTCGCTGCATTCTCCGTAGGATCTGAGCCTGTTGCCTTCCACCGCGATGACGGCTGCCGAGCGCGCCACGGGGTGAGGCGGCAGGCGGAAAGGACGGAGATCGTCGCCAGGACTGCCACGATGCCGAACACCAAGACGAAGCCGTTGGCCGTGTCACGGGCGATGTCGGGATTTTCGAGGATCGCATCGGCCGCGGCGTCGAGCGGTGCCGTTTCACGGTGGGTGACGTAGATCATGCTCGCCGAAAGACCAGTCGCGAGCACGAGGCTGGGGGGAATCCGCTGAAAGATCAAGGACCCCTCTTTTTTGTAGGCGTCCAAAAGCAGACAGCGGGTTTCAGGGGTGTCGGCCTGCTCGGCATACTTCAGAAGGCGGGGAAGATCCTCGGCCGGCACCTGCCGGGCGATCTGCTGGGCACCGTCGTCGCCGAAACTGGTGAACATCCGGCGGGCCAGTGCGGGGGCCTTGGTTTCTAACTCGAGCGCCTCCTCACCGAGTTCACGGACGAGGGGAACCCTGCGGCTGGGCTGGAGAGCGAGCAACCGGCGGGCGGTCCGGCTCGCGTCGATGGACACCCGCATCACGTCGTTGCCGTACTTGGCCGAGGCCTCGAGAAGTTCCATGCCGCCGTCGGCGACAGCCTAGGCTGCCCGGGGGCCGTACTTCGCCACGCCCTTCTCGACGGCCTTGCGCACAAGCGTGCCCGCGCCGGGGACGGCGCAGGCGATACCGGGCACGAGCACCACGCAGGCCACGGCAAGGCAGAGCGATGGGACAAAGCGGAGGTCACTGAAAGAGGTCATGGGAGTTGTCCTAGCGGGTGATGTTCGCGGCCATCTCGTTTCGGATCCGGTCCTGGGCCCGCTGGTAGTCGGACTGCAGCGAGTGGATCCGCTCCATGATTTGGTGGTGGACATTGCGCTTCAACTCGGGCAGGGCGTTGGTGAGCGAAGCCTTGATGTCTTGCTCGAAGTGCTGCCGGGTGGCATAGACGTCGTAGGTCGTCCATAGGCCGCCCACGATCGCCAGGGCATCACCGATTGGGAGAGGGCCGTCGGCCGCCGCTACGGCGGCTGAGCCAGCGGCCGTGGCTGCCGGCCTTGCGAAGATGGTCGCGGCCAGTTGGGCGATTTTGGCGATCAGTTTGCGGACAATGCTGGTGTTCATTACGGCGACGACATCGAAGGTTCCTGCGACGGTCAGAACGCCGCCGCTGATTCCGAGTCCGCGAAGTGTTGCGTCAAGGTCACCCGTGCTGCGGACGTCAACCTGGATGGCGAGGGGCTGGCCTGTTTCGGAGCCGCTCGCCTGAGCGAGTTCGGTCGCGAGCGTCACGGTGCTCTCTCGGAGGGCGAGTTCGTAGCGCCCGAGAGCCACGTCGAGCTCGCGGCCGCACGCGTCGAGTGCCGGCTGCAGGCGGCCACGGATCTCACCTTCGACGTAGTCGGCGGTGCTCGAGGACCAGCCGAGCTGCTCTTTGGCCAGACGGTAGATGATCGTAGAGCACGAGCCGAGTGTCGACACCTCCTCGGCGGCACGATTGGCGGCCCGCTCGATCTCGGGGAACTCCCGGGTGAGGATCATGTTGACCTCGCTCTCGCAGGTGCGCGAGGCCTGCTCGTTTCGGGCCGTTGCGGCGGCCAGGCTCAGCTGCACGCGGTCGTAGATGCCTGCGGCCACGTCGGCGGGGACGGGGCGGACGACGACCGGCTGCCGCTGCGACTCGAGAGCGGCGACCCCGACCATGGCGAGGAAGAAGGCGACGATGACGAAGAGGATGCGGCTGGTCATGGCGGGGCTCCTTCAGTGTCGGGGTGAAATCCGATCGACACGGGGAGTACGCACGGGGGCGGCGAAGCGTGACCGCCCAGAAGAAAAATCGCAATTTCAGGAAGAAATCGCAGGTTCAGCGGGCAGTCGGACGAGGCTGAGGCTGACGCCGTGGGCGACGCCGGTGCCGGTCGGGGCCCCGGCCCACTCGCAGCGGTAGCCTAGGGCCGCGATGGAATCGTTCAGTTCGGCCAGAGTTTCGTCGTCACGGCGGCCATCTTTCACGAGATCTCGCAGGCCGGGCCCGAGCATTCGTGCGGCGGCGAGATTGGCTCGAGCGAACTCCTCCGACTTTGCCAGGCGATCGTTGTCGGTGAAGTCCGACCCGGGCGGAAGTGTGACGGATATAGCGCTAAAATGCGTCGACTTCCACGGAGCAAGGTCGCTTCCATCGAACGATTGGCCAAAGCCCTGCAGAAACGGCTCGAGGTAGCAGCCCGGCAGGCAAAAGAAGAGGTCATCGCCGCCAAAGTACACGAGGTCGACGGGGAGATACTTCGGGCGTTTCGCCGCGTCGTGAACCTCGAGCACGCGCCGTGTAGCCGCCAAGACCCGCTCCTGAACGAGTCGGCCGAGTTTCAGGCCTAGCAGCGGGCGACTCGGAAACGACTCAACGAGAAAACGATCCCCCACATTGTCGCCATCAAGCTTCACGAATGTGAGCCGCTCAGTTTTCATCTTGAGATGTTCGAGCCAGCCGCCATGGCTGACCGCCATCATCGGATAGTCGTCACGATTCAGCGCCGCGCACACGCCGTGATGCCAGTGAGTCCGCAGGGTTGTTCCGGCGAGCGACCAGCAGATCGCCGACCAACCATAATTCTCAGGCTGCCGGTCGCCGCGGTCAGTGAGCCACGTGGGTGAGTGAAAAACGTAGGCATTCTCTTGCTCGACGAAGGAGCATGCTACGATGCCGTGGGCAGTGGAGGCTTCAGACGCCGGCGGCCGTGAAACACGATCCTTCATCTCAGGCTCGCGGGAACCGCGTGCGACGCAGAGGTCCAGAAGGGACGTTGTTGGAAATCGCCACGCGGATAGGAGTGGCAGCGACTGAACGGGGTCGATGCCGTTGCGGTGTTGTGGGTTTGCTGGGTGATAGGCGGCAAGACGTGGAAAATGTGCTTTGAAGCACTCGGGACTCGCCCATGCGGCCGCGACGTCCCGAAGCATATCTTCCACCGCGGGAGCATTTTCGGGAAACACGAGCGCCACAAGGGCATCCAGGTCGCTGAGCAGCAGTCCGCCGTGTATCTCGAGGATGCGGTCGCGTGCGAAGGCCAGTGACTGTGCGCACCAAACGCTCGCCCCCCTCATCATCCAATGCATCTTCGCACGATGCATATACCGCTGAATATCCATCGGCTTGATCGTCACCAAAACGCGCTTTGCGTCGGCAAGATCCTGGAGAAGTTCTCGGTCATGATCCTTGGCCCCAATAGCACGTATGGCCCAGGAGAATACATCTGGATCTTCCGGTTTAAGGCGGTCGGGCCCGGGGCTACGGAACGCGGCGCAAACGCGGGCGCCGAGCCTCGCGACTTGGCGTTCTCGCTCGAAAGAGGTGCCTTCAGCCGCGAGTCGCTGCCACTCCTGCCGGCTCAGGCCGAGGGCTCCGAGCAAACGGTGGTGAAACGGGCACTTGTTGGCGAAATCCCTGCGCTCACCGAAGCCGAGGGCCTGCCGCATTTCCAGCACGCATTCTCGGATCGCCGCGTGCGCCGCGTCAGGTGATTTCGCCAACGCCGGCTCGACGAGAACAGCGAACAGGTAAAGCCAATCTCCGAAACGACATTTCACCTTGCCGCCGACTTCGTATTCGCTCGATTGGATACGGGCGGCCGTTTCCACCATTCGGCGAGCAACGGGGTCAAGCGGCAGATCACGAGTGCGCATGCCACCGCGGACGGGGGCGTGGCCGAGGCACGTGTCACGCAGGAGGTGCCAGCGGTCTATTGGCGCGAGGTGCCATACCGGCACGGACACGGAACACTGGGACAGCGCGGACAGAAGGTGAGTCGCTAATTGTCCCGTCCTCTGTATGTCGATCGTGACGATCTTTTCAGTGCCGATTCTCTCGATCTGGCCGTTCACGCGCTCGGCGTCAATGTGCACGCAAGCGGCCCGCGCGGGCGCGACGTCGAGAAGGACGAAGGGAAGCCGCCGGGCTCCACCGGTGAGGTCGATCACCGTATCCACGACGCCGTCGTCGATCGGGTCGTCCCCAAGGAACGCTACAATTGCCCGCTCAACCTCCGGTCGCAACTCGTCGAGCGGGCCGAACAGCGTCTTGAACGCATGCGATTTCACGGCGATACCACGGACGCCGGAGAGGTGAGCCTCGAGCGCCGCGGCGTGACTGGCGGCCTGCACGTCGTGAAGGAGCAGCACCCGCCTGGGGGTCAGCACGCGGGCCAGGAACGCCATCGGCGGAGCCGTGCCCGGGCCGACCACGCCAATGAGGTTGCGACACGGATCGGCGAGCGGAAGTGGGCCCTGATAGTCAGTGGCGAGGCGATCGACGATCACATCGAGGTAAAAGCTACGCCTTTGCTCGGTGAACTCGGCCCCCAGGAGCCGCTTCTCGTAAAATCGCTGTAGCTCCGGGAGGGGGGCATCGGCGCCAGGCCGAGCCTCGATCGCCTGGAGGAAGGGGGCCAAAGACTCATGAAGCGTGGGGCGGGGCTCAAGCAGGATGGTTCGCAGTGGTGTTTCAGGATTGGCAACGCGCCAGCGGGCTGCCGCTTCACGATCGGCGGCGGCGAGAAATGCGAGACGGGCACCTGCGTCGCGGGCGGCATCGAGCTTGTCTGCAATGCCCTCGACCCGTCCAAGACCGCCCGCGGCCCAGGCGACTGACGCCATCACATGCTCGTCAGGGGGGGCACCGATCGCCGCGAGTTGCAGGCCGCCGATAATTGCTGCGGCCGCTGATTCCCACTCGCATCCGAAGTCGAATCGCGAGAAGTCGCATCGCTCCTCGAGGCCGCCGCCGAATTGCAGTGTCCATCGGCCCGCGGGAGGAGGTGCTATGCCGAACTCGGTCTCATGTTCGGCAAGCAGCGTTGTGGCGAAGTCGGCGAGTCCCGGCGGAAGGTGAGGGGAATGGGCGTCGCCGGCCACCCACCGGAGCGGCAGAGCGAACGCCGGGCGGAGCGCCGCATACCGGCCGCGGCCCGGTGTCAAAAGCAAGGCGTGAAAACCGCCGGAACCCACTGGGGCCCGCGGGAGTGACGCACCGCCGGCGAATCGCTCCGCCAACGCGAGAACCTCGGGCTGCAGCCAGAGCCGCCCGAGAGGGCCCATGTCGCTGACGAGTCGAACAGCACGCTGCGGGTCAGCCGATGCATCGTCGCGACAGGATGTATCGAGCAGGTCGCGGGAGGGTACAAACATCGTTGCGGGCTTTGGCGGTACGGCCACTGCCGTGGAAGGGTCACTCCGCCGGAATCCAGGTGTCGCCGCGGCCATCCGTTAACGCGACCGTGTCGCGGATGGAGTCGGCCACCGCGTGCGCCGGCCACGTGGCTTCCACGCGAGCGGCCTGGCCCTCGCCACACTCCCGGACAACCGCGGGCAGTCCGCCGAGCATGATGACTTCGCCCACGAGATCGCGCGACGCGACGCCCGGGCCGGTCGCCTGGAACACGATCCTCAGGTCGGCGTCGTTGGCGAACCTGGCCGGCACCCAAAGCACTGCCTCGAAGGGCCTCGAAGGATGACGCCAAGCGTGCGTCGTGATTCCGGCAGCCGGCGATGCCGCGGCCGCGAGGGAGTAGCCTGCCGCAGTGCCGATCGCCGCCGCCGCGACCGTCGACGCTGCCAGTCGAGGCGCGGCAGCGACACGCTGTCCGGCGAACGCGCTCGCGAGCCGGGCGGCAACGGTCGCCGAATGCATCGCAACCGTGCGGGCCCTGGCCTCAAGCGTGCCGTCAAGCCACCACGGTGGCTCCATACCCAGAGGTAGTGATCGCCGCCACGCAATCAGTGAATCGCCGTCGGCGAGCGTGCAGAGGCAATCGAGGTTGCGACGCAACGCCGCATCGCAGGCTACAATGGTCGAGGCGAGGTTGCGAGCCACATCCTCGATCGGGCCGGCCTCACCGGCGGTGGTCTCGATCAGCGATTCGACACCCTCGAGCGCGAAGCCTGCCTCCAGCCGCGCGGCGAGCGGGGCGGACGCTATGGCGTCGGCCTCGGCCTGCGATGTCGCCGCATGCCAGCGTTCGTCGAGGGACGACAATCGCTTGGTTTCGTTGGCGATTTCCGACGCGACCACGCGGCCCGCCTGAAGGAGGGCGGGCACCGCGCCGGCGGCAACGCGGAGGGGTTCCACACCGGAAGCGGCCCGCCTCCCCAGATCGGCAAGCACGCCGCGGGCAACCACGGCGTCGGGGGCGGCAGTTTGGCCGAGCTGGGCAAGCGTCTGGATGAGGGAAGTGTCGTCGTGCATCGCAGTGTCTCGCAAGTGACTCCGTTTGTGTTGCCCATCTAGCTCGGGTACGTGGGAGTCTGTGGGTTCGTGACAGGCGGTCTGCCTGGCCTCAATCAGTCGGCCGGTGGGGCTGCTCCGTCCAGAATGTTCCGAAGATTCTTCAATCGCGGGGATTTCGCGAGATCCTCCGCGGCCCGCTGGAAACGTTTGATGCAGGTGTTCGGCTTGAGGCCAAACGCAGCTGCGAGCCTGCTCTGCCGACCGTGGATTGGGAGTTCCAGCAACTCATCGATGACCTCGCGAAGCGGCGGCCCGCAGTTGCAGGCGGCACACCATCGATCGATTACCGGCCGATCCAGGTGCTCAGCGAGGCCTGAAGCGACGGCAAAAATGACTCGGTTGTCCGGCCTAAGGAGACGTTCGAGCTCGGCGACCACGCCAACGAGCAACTCTGCCTGCGAAGCGTCTTGTGCGACATTGGTCGTTCGGTCGATGTCCGCACCGGTACGTATAGCTTCGGTGTTGTCACTGAGTGGAAACGTCTCTGCTCGCCGCTCCTCCTGTCGCAGGACGTCGAAGATCCGGTTCCTGAGAACGATCTTCAGCCATGGACGAAAAGGTCTTCCAGCGGTGAAGCGGCCAGCCCGGATCTTTAGAAATACCCGTCCGGGAGCGTCGTTCAGTGCTTCCGTCGTAACTCGCTCGCCGTAGAGATCGGAAAAGTACCTGTGCCGTGCCTCGATCAGTTTGGTCACGGCTCGAAAAACGTCGTCTTGCCCCTCGCCGGTCTCCAACCAGCGGGAGATGCGAGTCTCGATGGTTTCTCCTGAGTCGGAACTCATTCGCAATCCTGTTGCGGCCGTGCCCTGCGGACTCCCCGTACAGTGGCTTCGGTATATCCCATCTGAGGAACGGAAATCCACCCCCGGCATCCTGCGTCGGCGGATCACGCGAGACGACTCAGTCATGGCATCTTTCCGCTGAGCAGGAACCGAAGACGCTCGAGCCAGCCGGCCTCCGACCCGAAGCGTCGAACGCGGTCTGCCACCGCGACAGCCGACACTGCGTCGTCGCGGAGCGATTGCTCGCGCGCACGGCCCTCCTCGATCTGCGCGGCGAGGGTACGCCGTTCCGCATCCGCGGCCGTGAATCGCTCCTCCATCGCAGCAGCGTTGGCGCGGGCTGCGGCCATCTCGTCCTGAAATTCGACTAGGCGCAAGGCCTGCTCCTCGGCTTCTTCGGCCCGGCGCTCGTATGTCGCACAGCGATCCTGTAGCCGCGAGACCTTCCGGGCCTGCTCGGCGGCCCATTCCTCGTCGGTCGATGGGCTGGGCGGCAGCTCCGCAGGCCGCGACCAGGGTACGAACCGGGCGGTTTCATAGTCGGCGGCCCGCTTCGTGGCCAGCATCTTCTCGTAGCCCTCGTCGTGCGTCGGGTAGAGCTCGCAGACGTGCACGTCGTCGCCTCGCATGAAGTAGGCCATACGCTGCGCCGTGTTGCCCGGCTTGTAGACCTCGAGATCGGTGCCGTGGAACGCGTGGCGTTTTGCCCGCCGCATGAGCGGATCGCCAACCCGGTCGAGCATGAACGCGAGTTGGTCGCGGGCGTCGCCTGTGGCGTCCTCAAACGTCTTCGCAGCACTCGGGGAGAGAAAGACGTTGCCGCGGTCACGCTGCAGTGCCTCGTGGAGGAGCAGACCGAAAGCTGACAGCATGACACGGCCGTTCTCTTCGTCGAGCAGCGGTTCATAGATCGCCCGCTCGTGAAACGGAAGCCCTGGGATCCGCCTGAAGAAATCCTCCTTGGGCATGTCCGTCTCACGGTAGAGCGTGGCGATCGCTTCAGCGGCCGGGGCGAGGCGCTCGTAGTCGAATCGCACCGGGGCCTGCGGGAGCGTGAAGAGCCGGTCGCTGCGCTCGAAGATGTAGACCACGGGAACCTGATGGAGCAGGCCGTAAAGCGTGACGTAAGGGACGGCCGACTTGAAGCCGCCGGTTACATTGAGGAACACTGAGTCGCCGCCGCCGGATCGTGCGGACCCGCAGTAGCGATCGAGCTCCCCGAAAAGGTTCTGCACGCCGACGCGGCGGAAACGCGTTGCATCCGAGGCCTGCAGGCCCTCGATGCGCCGGCACTCAGCGGCGACGTGAAGATGATCGGCGAGGAGCCGCCGCACCTCCTCCGCGCAGATCGTCCCCTCGTCGGTTTCAGAGCAGAGGAGAACCACGCGGTCGCCTGCCGCGGGAGCGAGCCGACAGACGCTGTTGGATTCGGCGCTTGCGCGCTCGAGAAAATCGCCGGACTCATGCCCGGCGGCGAGGCTGGCGAGCCGCTGGCGGATCGCTTCGCGAAACGCTTCGCCGCCGTGCTTCCGATTTTCTTCCGTCACGCCAGCGGCGATCGAGGTGCCCGTGGTGCAGACGATGGTTTTCATAGTCGGAAAATTCCTTGCAAATACTACGAACGGACTGTGCCGAACGTGACGGCCCGTCATCGGTCATGCCGAAGGTTTTGTCTTTATGGGACAAAAGCAGCAATCCGGGGACGTCCGGTCACGAGTGAGTCGAGCCATGCGTAATGGAGACAGGATGCCCCAATTTCCAACCTATTGCCAGATGTCGGGATGGTCGCCGTGAACCGCCACTGCCTGAGGATGCCGAAGCATCGCAAGCCCCACGAGATCCGGCGTGGCCATGCAACGCATCTTTCGGGCTCGGGCGTTCATCACGACCGACGCACGCGGCGGCAGCGGGCACGCCAGGCTGGCGGAGGAAAAGCGGTCAGGGATTCGCTGGAGAACGGCTGATATGGAACTCGACCGGGCCGACATACCGACGTCGAGCGGTTGCGGGGGGGAAGCTCCCGGCGTGACGGTCGTAAATTTTTCCCACCCACTCACCGGAGCACAGGTCGCAGCGTTTGAGAGCCTCTCGGGTTGGCACGTGGATCACATCGTGGCGGTGCCGACCCACTGTGAGCTGGCCCGGCCGTTCGCGGAGCAGGCGGCCGGCTTTGTCGACGCCGCCGGGCTGACATCGGAGCAGTGGCAGTCGTACCGGCTGGCGATCGTGCCGCCGGCGCTTTCCCCCGTCGCGTGCCTCGTGATTGCGGAGATTCACGGACGGGCTGGGTATTTCGTGCCCGTCGTCCGCCTGCGGCCGCGCTCCGGGACGCTGCCCCCGGTTTTTGAGGTGGCCGAGATCCTCGACGTCCACGGGCAGCGGGAAGCGGCGCGGGCCCGACGCTGAACGATCGTTTTGTTCCGGTCACGAACTGGCGGAGCGTCGCGTACAGGGTTTGTGGAGGCCGCGAGGCCTCGTTAGTCGGACACGGTCCGACGCAAGATCCAAACTATGGGGATTCGGTCACTCATGCAAAAAGCCATCGTGTGTCGCGGTCCGTCCGGTCCGTCAATGATTGAGACTGCCGCTATGACGGCAATCTTTGTGGTTTCATACTCGCTCGGCCTCGGACTGGTTGTCTCCTTGATCCTCTCGACTGCGGCTTGTTGGTACGTGAGTTCAAGGCGCGATCCGCGTGGGCCTGGGCGTTGGACCGAGTGACATTCCTTCGGAATCGAAAGTTTTTCTGCAATCGGCCGCGAGGCGGCGATCGTGAAGCGAGTATCAACTAGCCCAAGGGGCATAGACGTTAGGCTCATGAAGACTTCGTTGTCTGTATTGGATAGCGGCATGTTGCGGGTTTTTGAGAGCAGGCAGGCCGCTGCCAAGGAATACAACGTGCCAAGCGGGCAGATCAAAGATCGTCTGCGGCTTGGGTGGACGAGCCGACAGGCCGTCAATTTAGACCCGCCTCCGGAAAGGCCTCAGCCGCCAAACACCAAGACCTTCGTTCTCGTCGTGGATGGGGCCCATCGCACCTTCCGGGGCTATTCGCAGTTGGGACGCTATTTCAACACCCCAGAGGCTCGTATACGTGCGGCCGTCGATCGCGGATGGTCTATCGAGGCTGCGGTCGGGTTAGTAGGTCCTCCGACCAGGCCTCCTGCCCATAATTCAACCCTGATCACAGTTCAGGACGGCGATCAGCAACTCACGTTCCACGGGTATAGTGCCGTCGGCGTTCATTATGGCAAGAGTGGCGATACCATTCGGCATCGCATCCAGGCTGGTCAGTCACCCGAAGCTGCCGTTGGTCTTGCGCCCCCTGAAAACAAACGTGCCGTTACGGTTAGGGCATCAGATGAACCGCAGCACTTCCGGAGCCTTAAGGCGGCCTGCAGGCACTTCAACAAGACGTATGAGACGGTCTACGACCGTTACCACAACGCGGGCTGGACGTTGGAGCAGGCTCTCGACCTGGAGCCGCATCCAAAGCACACAAAACGGTCTTTTGGGATTGTGTACCTGTTGACTCATGCTCCCTCCGGCAAGAAATACGTCGGCCAAACGGTGACGACTTTCGCTCGACGGTGGACTCGGCACTGCATTGATGCATTGCGTGCGCCAACGCGAACGGAGTCACGGGTGGCTGCACTTATAAGACGTGACGGACCGGAGTCATTTCGGGCCGAGGTTCTCGCCACCGCTGGTACGCAACACGAGCTCGATGCGAGCGAGAGGCATTTTATAGCCTCGCTAAGCACGCTCGCTCCCGATGGTCTTAACAAGTCACGAGGCGGCGGGGGATGTTCTGCTGCGAGTGGCCGAGCGATTACGGTTGCAGGAACGACATTCCCTTCGGAGTCCGCCGCCGCCAGGTGCCACAAGGTCAATCCAGACACTTTTCGGCGGCGACTTCGGACGGGCAAAACTCCCGAGCAGGCGGCAG
>Ga0136644_10001739_pt1 | contig 17104 bp, 17 predicted proteins | sample C_130820_EF_Meta_FD_94780 | JGI IMG/M metagenome (GOLD analysis project Ga0136644, IMG submission 94780) | Freshwater microbial communities from Lake Croche, Canada to study carbon cycling - C_130820_EF_MetaG (v2) (version 2) | ecosystem: Environmental > Aquatic > Freshwater > Lake | place... | reverse complement strand
TAATGGATCTATTTTATACGGTTATGATACTCCTACTGTTCCTGGTACTTCAGAATCTAGCTATCCTTGGTATTCTGGATTTAATAAAAATAAATCTGGTATTGCTTGCCATGGTGTAACTCTGACTGAACAAGAATTCTCTATTTTTAAAAATAATTGGGTTTTTTCAACTGACTCTAATTTGAATTATAGAGCTAATAGTAATGATTATACTATTAATACAAAAATAACTCCTCGACAAAATGCTGGTTTTGATCAATATCCTGATAATGTTAGTCTCCCTTCTACGATGATGTATAATACTTATTCACAACTTTGTATTAATAACAATTTAGATCAAACCGATAATTCTGACTGGGCTTGTGCTTGTATTATCGTATTTAATAGAACTTTATCTATTTCTGAAATTATTCTTATGGAAAATTGGATTATAATTAATTATAATGACTTGTGGAAACAAACTTTTAGTAAAAAATATACACAATTAGGTTATAGTTGTAATCCTGAAAATAGTTCTGTTGGCAAAATTCTTAATAACTATTCTGAATATGAATATGCTTCTTATGATAATAATAATCAAGTTAATTGTAAATATATACAATATCCTCCTCAAAGTATTAATAAACCTATTAAATGTGATAATATTAAAAATATTAATGGAGAATATATTTATAGTGGTTATATTAGTCCTATAAATGTTTATGGAGAACATATTTATGATGAAAATTATTATCAAGAACAATCAGATACCTGTTCACAAGCTTTTAATTATTATGATCTTTATAATAGTGTATCTCCAATTGTTATTAAAGGTCGTGATCCTAATTACTCATTAATTAATAAAGTTAAAAATGAAAAAGTATTATCTAATGTCGGAACAAATAATGCAGGTGCATTTGCTCAAATTATTGAAGGTTTTAATACAAACTATAAATTTAATAATTAATAATTTTATTTTTTTTAATTATATCTATAATATTTAATTATAGATGAATAATACTAATAGTTATGATCCAAACAATGCTCAACAAACATTATATGCTTTTGATAATATATTACAAGAAACTGCATTGAAAGTTGGATGTTGTAAACGTAGCTCATATGACGATTATACTTCACAAACTGCTAAAGTTAGAGTTCCTGTCCATCCATCAGTATCTAGCGAATATGGATTTCAATATAAACAAATTAATATACCTGGTGGACAAAATTCATGTCCTGTTTATTATTATGCTGGATCACAATTATGTGATGCATTTTATGATGTTTATTGTCAAAATATATTTAATGCTTTTAGTGAAACTAAATTACCAGCTGATCAATTATTAAATTATGCACCGGAATGTGCATGTTTTATACCAAATACTAAGCAACAATCATATTTACCACCAGGTATACCTCCTGCCTGTTATAAAAAGGGTTGTTCTCCTATAGATAATAATGTATACTTGGATTCTAATTCTAGACAAAATCCATGTAGTTCAGAAATATGTCAAAATCTTACTAGTGTTTTAGATGTTCATGCAGAAGGTAATGTTGATATTAATGCTGAATTAAAAAATACTTGTAACGAACATATTATTCCAGCTTTAATACCAGTTCATCCAATTATGAATAATCAAGTAACTAGTCAATTAAACAACTTATATATAATATTAATTGTTATTGTATTATTATGCTTTTGTTCAGTTTTTATATACAAAAATAAATTTAAAAAAAAATAATAATAAAATAAAAAATAATTAAAATAAATAATTAAAAATAAATTATAAACATAATTTATTTAATGTCAAATATTAATCCACTTGCAATATTAAATAATGATCCAAAATATTCTATAAAAAATACTATAACTGATACTAAAACATTATATAATATAGTTAATAGAAATAATAATAATATAAGTGTATTTAGTAATATTAATAATAATTCAAATAATTTTGATCCTACTAATAATCAACAAGTTAATGATGCATTTAATGCTGTATTGCAAGAAACTGCAGTTAAAATAGCTTGTTGTAATAAATCAAAACCTTTTAATAATAATTATAATATTCTAGTAAGAAAACCTGCAACTCCTGGTACTAATAATATAGATGGATTTGTCTATCAAACTATGCAAGTACCCGTTAGTTTGTGTAATTCAGAATTAAGTCCTGGTTCACCTACATGTGATGCTTTCTATGATGTTTATTGTGCAAATGTTATAAATGCATTTAATAAAAGTAATTTACCTCAATCTGAAAAAATACGATATATTGGAGATTGTGCATGTTATGATCCAAGTTCTCCAGAACAAAATTCATATCCTTTAACTACACCTCCTAAATGTTATAAAGAAAATTGTGCTACATCTTATTTAGATCCTGTTTCTAGAAACGAACGTTGTAGTATGACGGTTTGTCAAAATGTATTAGATTTACAAAATATTTCAGGTAAAACTGTTAATGTAAATACTACTTTACAAAATCAATGTGGTATAAATCCTAGTAATCCTACTAATACTAGTAATCTTATAGTTCCCGAATCTGAATCAGTTTTATTTAATGATAATAATACTAAGATATTTGTTGGCATTGCGATTATTTTACTAGTTATTTTTTGTTGTTGTATATGTTTTTATAAATAATTTAATATAATAATATTTTTAATTATTATACTATTATATAATAAATATATTAATTATGAGTAATCCTAATATTAATAATAATTCTAATAATCTAACATTTAGCGAAATGGGATATACATGTGCAAATAATAATCTTGGAAAACTTACTAATAATAATTCAGAATATATTTATGCTTCTTATGATAATTCTAAAACAATTAATTGTGAAGCATTATCTGAATATCCTTCTAATAATTTAAATAATATACTATGTACAAGCCCTGAACAATCTTTATTATGTAATTCTGCTTTTAAAAATTTTATTACTGGTGAAAATACATCAAATATTATTAATAATAATGATATTAACTATTCCATAAAAAATAATATTGGAGATCCTAGAATGCTATTAAATATTGGAAATAAAAATAAATCACAATTTAATAGTATGATTCCTGGTTATGATCCTACCAATAATCAAGAAACATTATCTATTTTTAATGAAATATTACAAGAAACACCGTTAAAAGCAGGTTGTTGTTTGCGCAGTACTAATGATACTAGACCACAAATAACATTAATTAATGGTGTTAAAAATATTACATCTGAAAATATTACATCTGAAAATAATCCTCAATTTATTTTAAATTCTACTACAATTCCAGCTAATTCCTGTCCTGCTCTTCTACATAAACAAACTCCAGTATGTGATGCATTTTATGATGTTTATTGTAATAATGTTATACAATATTTAAAAGATAATGGATATTCGCAAGAACAAATGTTAAAATTTTCTCCAGAATGTGCATGTTATGCATCAACATCAAGTAAATCAGTTATTCCAGCAGATATACCATCAATATGTTACAAACAAAATTGTGTTAATTCAGAAAATATTTATTTAGATAGTTCTTCTAGAAATAAAACTTGTAATCATGATACTTGTAATATATTATTTAATGCAAGTAATTATTCATCAAATGAACAAGAAAATAAAATTATTAGAGAAAATTGTAAACAATTTTTACCTAACAATAAAAATAATAATAAATTTAGCATACCGTCTTCTAATAATAAATTAAATTCACAAGAATCTATTACACAAGAATCTATTTTACAAGAAACAAATTCATCTAGTCAATTAAATAATATCATGCTTTTTATTTTAATTATTCTAATATTTTCATTATTTTCTTATTTTATTATGTAATCTTATATTTTATATATATCTCCTACTTTAAGTCCATACCATAAACCTTCTTTTATTTTGAATTCACCAACATATACTACTTTCCATGTTTTTTTACAAATATCGTATATTGCAACTGATCCATTTATATCAACTAAACCTAGTGCATATTCTATGTCTGGAAATTTTTTTAACATATATTTTTTCGCATAAGTTAATAAAATAGAATTTATTTTTATCTCTTTCTTATTATTCTCACCTAACTTATTAGGATAACCGCTGCAATTTAAATAAGCTTTTATTGCACCACAATCTTGATGATTTAATAAAAAAACTTTTGTAATATCTTTTAAAGTTAATGCTATCTTTAAATTTTCAACTAAATTTAATTTTAGTAATCTCATTGAAGAATTATCTGGATCACATTTTTTTTTATTATAATCATTACATTCGTTACATTTATTACATTCATTGCATTCATTACACTCATTACATTTATTACATGGTTTACATGGTTTATTACATGGTTTATGTGAATTGCATATTTCTTTACAATATGATTCATAACCTAACGATAAACATCCTCCTGCAGATGTACATGCAAAATAATTATATTCTTGTCCAATATTTTCATAAAAAGTTGCAACTAATGCATCAAATCTATAATCTATACAAAATATAGAAAAAATAGGTTCTTTATTTGTCATATTATAATTTTATTATATATTTTATTTTATCTCTGGTGTATAAAAATTATATTCATTTTTATTTTTAATAAATAATAATTAGAATTTTTATTAAATAAATTTATTTACGTTGTTTTTTAAGTAAATTATTAAACGCAATAGTTGATTCATCTAAATCTTTTTGTAATTTAAATATTTTATTATCACATTCATCTAATCTTCTTTTTAATGAATTATTTTCATCAGTTAATTTAATTATCTTATTATTATAATTTTCTGATGATTTTTTAGTATATTCAAGTGAATTCTCTAAATTACTAATTTTATATTTTAAATCATCATTGTTTGATTTTAATTTATATATTTCATCTTCTTTTTTATTAATGAAAAATTTATGTATTAATAATTTGTTCTTTTCTGTTGCTAATTCAAAACAATCTTTTCCATCCTTCGTTTTAATCTCTGGATTACCTCCGCATTCTAATATATAATTTATTATATCTGTATTTTGTAAACTTACTGCATAATGTAATACAGTATATCTATTTTTATTGTCAATTATATTATTAACATTTGAATTATTGATTTTTTTCTTAATCTCATTTAAATTACTTGTTACTACGTAAAATATAATTGTATCATTCTGATTTGCTGTAATAGTTATTGTATTACTTCCAAAATATGACATTTTATAACTTATTATAAATTAATTAAATTTAACTTATTATATTTACATTTTATTTTTTATTATATTCAATTTTTATTGAAAAATTGAATATTATTAATAATACTTATAGTATAATAAGTACTTAACATTCGTATAAATTATAAAGCTTAAATAATATTATATAAAATGACAGATCTATCTAATGTTACGCTTGTAGAAATTGAAAATAAAATAATGATTATATTAGTTACTAATGAAGGAAAAATCTTTACTCAATCTCAATTATTTGATAAAGTTATTGATAAATTTGAAACTAAATCTTATTCTATTAATAATTCTTTTAAATCTAAATTTATTTTAGTACTTCGTAATTTAATGTCAAACTATTCTGATGTAAAAATTATTAAGGAAAATAATATATATAAAGCTGTGTATAATCCTATTGAAAAAAATAATGATAAAACTAATGATAAAAGTAATGATAAAAATATTCAAGACGATAATTTAAATTTAAACTTGAATTTTGATTTTGATTTTAATGAAATTAATTCATATATTATTGATAATGATATTTTTGATGAATTAAATTATGTAGACCCAATTTGTGGTAATACTATTTATCATGATATCATCTCTAATAATAATTATTTAAATGTTAATAAACTAATTGAAACTAATAAATTTAATTATACTGTTAAAAACTTTAATAATAAAACACCAATTGATTATATTAATGATCAACAGATTACTAACCTTATGATTAAAACACTTTTTAATAAAATCAATTTACTAGAAAAAGAAATTGACACACTTAAAAATAAAGATATTTCGTTATGTATTAATGAATTAACTTTCTATCAATTTTTAAAAATTAAATTATTTACATTTTATAATAAATATAAAATATCTATTTTTATCCTATATATCGGAATTATAATCATTTATTTCGTTTCCCAAAATTAAAAATTATAAAAAATTATAAAAATTATCAAAATTACAAAAATTTTTTTATTATTAAAAATAATTAAAAATTATTTATATAATTCATTGGATTCTCTATATGTGTTATTATTTTATGTAACTCTTGTAAATGTTCATATGTTAAATTTACATAAGATTTAACATCATTATGTACAATTCCTATTTTATTATGATATGTTTCAAAATAAAGTTTATTGTTATTTATAATTTTATTGTCTATCAAAATTATAAATGAATCTTTATAATTATTATAAATCTTATTATAACAACTATCTAGAAAATTTAATAAATTCATTTTAAATACATTCCAGTTGTATATTTCTTTGTTGTTACCATTATGTAATATAATTATTTGTGTTGTGTATTTTTCTATAAATATACATGGTATTGTAAATTTATAATTTAACATATCTATGCTAATTATTATTTTACATAATAAATTTTTATTTGCTACTAATATACGAGACACATTAAAATTTAATTTTAATTCTGACATTTTATTTAATTTATTCTATTTATAATAATATTTATCAATTTAATTGATTTTCAATTTTTAAATAAATATTCATCTCCTTTTTTTCATGGGAGTTCGTTGACAAATAATACTTCTACCATCTGATATTAAATATTCCGCCCTCTCTTTCGGAATTTCTTCTAACAACTTGTATCTGGGATTTTTACGTTTTGGTGTATTACACGTAATTTCTGTGCCATCTTCTCTAATAAAATTAGTTTTAGGCTTCTCAATTACACATTCAATTGAATACATTTTAGGAATGATTGATGCGTTTATTTTGTACCTTTAATTTTTTAAACACTCTAATTATTTAAAATTTCAATTTTTTTATATTATATTATTAGATATACCAGATAATATACTTTCATTAATATTATCTTCTAATTTTATTAAATATTTATTATTCAAATAACTAATATATTTATGATTATTTATAATCCAATTATCTTTAATTACTAATTTAATTATAAGTCCATACTTTTTTGGAAATTCATAGTGTATTAGAATTAATATATTTTTTTCTTTATTTATAGTGTACAATAATTTATCTTTTCTTGGAATTAAACAGTTATTTGGTTTACATACAAAATAAAAAGAATACTTATTATATATTCTTTTATCTATTAAATTTAATAACTTATATAGAGGAAATTTATAAATTGTTTTCATTTTATTAACTTAAACATATTTAATATATTACAACTTCAATTTTTATTTAATTTCTTTGCATTTTTAATATCATTTTTTATTATATCTATATTTAATTTAATATTATTTATTTCAGACTTTAACTCTTTTAATACTATTAATATCTCATTATTAATAGTATTTTCTTCACTTTCTTCATTTTCTTTATTTTTTTTATTTTCTTTATTATTCTCTATAATATTATCATATTCTATTTCATCATATTTTTTTATTAAAATTTTTATTCTTTCTCTTTTAATTATATCTAGTATATCACTTCTTAATATATTATTTAATATATTATAAACATCTTCCACTTTTAAATAATCATTTTTTATTATAATATCATTTATTGAATTACAATTTAATATTATATCAATTATTGAACTATTTATTAATTTATTTAATTTACTTTTGTACAATACATTCGTTTCTTTTTTTAATAATTTAAATAATATACTTTTAATCTCTAATTCGGTTATCTTAAATTCTTCTTTTATTTCGTCTATTGTATCATATCCTAATAATTTATCATGTATGTTAGTCATTAATTTTTTATTTATATCGTATTTTTCTGTATCACTCGTAAAATACGTTTTTATTACTTCTGATATATTCTTTATTTTATCTTTGTTTTTACCATCTATTATTTTCTTTAATCTTGCTTTTATTCCACCAATTGTTCTTTTGTGATTTTCACAAATCTTATTTATATTTAATAATTTATTAATTTCTTCAATTAGTTGCTGTTCCTCTTCTATATTCCAAATTTTCATGATATTATCATTACTTGTTTTCATTATAACATTTTTTTTATTTTCTAATTTTAAATTCATTATAAAAATTAAATTAATAAATAATATTATTAATAATTATTATTATTTTATATAAAATTTTACATTTAATTTATTAATTTAATTATTTCATTCTTAACAATATTATCAATTCTTATTGAATCTATAAAATTTATAAATTTATTTTTATCTTTATTATTCAATAATATAAAATTATTTATTCCATTTGTATAATTATCTATATTATTTTGAATATTTTTTTTTAATTCTAAAATATTCGTATCATATTTTGATAAACTAATTAATTTTTTATTTATTAATGAAAATAATTCTTTTCTTCTATTTAACTCGTTTTCTTTTTTTATTTTTTCTTCTTGTTCATTTTGATATGTTTCTTTACTTAATTCCAATATTGCTAAATAATTTTGTCTTTCAATTTCATCATTACATACGAATAATTCTAAAATTTCATTTTTATTATGATATGTATATTTATTTTTTATAAATTCAATTATTTCGTCATAAATATCAAAATTTAAAACTATCTTTTCAATTTCTAAATTAATATAACTTCTTATTTTACAAATTATTATTTCTTTTAATTTATTATCTGTTAATGATTCAAATATAATAATTAATTTATTTAATTCATTTATTAATTTTAATTTTAATTTTTTTTCATTAGTTATATTATTTTTTTTAAGATATTCTTTTCTACTTTCTAATAATACATGTTGTAAATCTTCATCTTCCTCATTATTTAATATTCTATTTTCAAATATATCATATGATTCATCTTCTGTTAAAATACAATTATATGCAGAATCAGGTAACCTTATATTTTCATCCATATTTATATTATATATAAAAAAAATAATAAATTATTTATTTCAATTTTTAATTATTTAATACAAAATTAAAAAATGTAATATATACAAGATATACAAAAATAAATAAATACAAAAAAACAAAATATTTACTAAAATTACTGAAATTTAATTAGATTCATTGTCAGAATCATCTTTCTCAGACTCATCTTTAAATGAACCATTCGTTGAATTAATACATTCATGTCCATACAAGCAATTTTCGAGTGGACTATCTTTACATGCAAGATTTTTGCATTTAATGTGTGCCCACTTGCAATTGTTCCCATAGGAACATTTACCATTCCTAAAATGGTTGCAGAGGCGGCGTCTTGGTCCACCTCCTACTTTCAAAGGACCATCACTGGCTTTTAAAGTAGGAGCTGGACCACCGCCGGCTTTGAATTTGTCAGTCTTAGCTGGACCAATTTCTGTCTTGGATTGATCCGAATTACCAGATACAATCTCTGCTAGAATAGATGAAATTTTATTATCTAATTCCGAAGAATTAGAATTACCAGAGGTAACTCGAAGAACTGCACGAATAAAGACTCTGAATTGATTTGGGCTTAATTCATCAACTAGACTCATTATTGATAATTAAATTAGAGTTTGTTAGGTGAAGATAAGTTGTTGTTATTATTGTTATAATTATAGTAATATAGAATGTTCAAATAATAAAAATTTCAATTTTTTTTATAACAAATTGTTAATATATAAAAAATTTAAATATTTAATAGGATCCTATTACAAAAAAAATATTAATTAAAAATCTTTAATAAGATTGCAATCTGTTTCATCATCATCACTTTCATCATCATTGTCATCTTTTTTATCAATTTTACCAATAACAATATCAAATGCTTCTTGACTTGTAGGAATTTCTTTCTCTTCTTTAGATGAATTTTTTTTATTAGACTTGTTTTTTTTTCTTTTATCAATTTTATCTAAATCAATCTTAGCTGATTCATTATTCTCAATTTTGATTGATTCATTATTCTCAATTTTAGCTGATTCGTTTTTATCAATCTTAACTGATTCATTTTTATCAATTTTATTTAATCCATGCCACAAATCGATCTTTTCATGATGCATAAAATAATCAATAGTAGTAATAACAATTTTAATCTTGAATGATTTAATATTTGAATTAGTAACATATTTTTTATTGACAAAATCACGAGTTTTAAAATCTGGATCAGAAATATCTAGTAATTTAAATCCTTTCTTAATAAAATATTTTTGAGCCTTAATAAATGGTCTTTCAACACCAAAAAATTCATATGAGCTCAAATTTCTATCATAAAAATTATTTTCAGAATCTTCCTTCTTTTTGAAAGGTCCGTAATGTGTTTGATTGAATGCAATAAATGGACTTTTAAATGACTCTGGATATTCATCATAGAGTATCTTTCCAAAATGAACTATTCTATCTGAAATTTCATGATAACCTTGAATATTATTAGTTTTAATTGCATTTTCAACAGTTTCAATAATATGATTGTAATATTTATCAACAATCTTTGTAAATTCTTCTTTATTTTTAAAATTAATTTTTTTCACTACAATTGAATTTTCAATATCTGCATCTTTATCTTTTTTATCTTTTTTATTATTTTCAATAATCTTACTGTAATCAAGAGTATTTTTAGTTTTATTTTTATTCGTTTTATTGATATTAATTTCACTCAAATCAATTGAATCATTGTTTGAATCTTTAATTTGCTTTTCATTAATTGAATCTTTAATTTGCTTTTCATTAATTGAATCTTTAATTTGCTTTTTAATAATTGATGATTTATTTTCTTTTATTGATTTAGATTCTTTTATTGATTTAGATTCTTCAATTGATTTAATCTCTTCAATTGATGAATCATTCGAAAAATTTTTTTTAATTAATAAAAATCGTTGTAAAGCATTATCTTCTAATGCTAATGACAACAGTAATTTATTAATTTCAATATTATTGAGTTCCATGACTTTTAATATTAATTTAATATTTATTTAAAATCAATCTTTGGTATATTTTAATTTTTAACATTATTTATTTAATATTTCAATTTTTTTATATAGAATATTATATATTATGTATAATAAATATATTATTTGTATTATATTAACTATTATTGTATTAATAATCAATTCTAAAAATAAATGGCCTAACGGTGAAGTTTGTGAATCTGAATGTGCAACTAAATGTGAATCATCTTGTTGGAATTATGATTATGTTAATAATGTTAATTCCTGCGCTCCATGTAAAAATGGTATTGTTGGTGTAATGTCTCAAAATAAAGATAATCTAACATATATTATTGATAATAATAATTCACCGCCTTCAAATACATCATCAGCTTCAAATATACCACCAGCTTCAAATATACCACCAGCTTCAAATATACCATCAAGTTCAAATATACCACCAGCTTCAAATATACCATCAAGTTCAAATATACCACCAGCTTCAAATATACCATCAAGTTCAAATACACCACCAGCTTCAAATATACCATCAAGTTCAAATATACCACCACCTTCAAATATACCATCAAGTTCAAATATACCACCATATTTAAATTCAAATATACCATCAAGTTCAAATACGCCACCATATTTAAATTCAAATATACCAATAAATACAAATATATTCAATAGTGTAAATCCAGCAAATAATACAACACCCAATTCAAATATGAATAATTATAATAAAATAGGAAATTCCAATACTATTTCAAATGATGAATTATGTAAATATTTATCTAAATAATTATTATAAATTATTAATTTAATAATGAGTATTAAATTAATCAATAATTCTATACCAATATTATATAAATCTGAAAAATATGTTATAAAATTATTAAATAAAAAACCGTATAAAATTTATGGTAAAATTGACGATAATGAATTAAATAATATATATAATAAAATAAATAAAAAATTTAATGTTAAAATAACAAAAGAAATAATATTATCAATTAGATCAGCTTATGTAAAAAATCATATGATTAATAATAATACTAATAATATTATTAATAATAGTAATAAAATAATTAATGATTATAATGATAATATTAATATTCTTAAAATTTCTAATAAATATGATATTTCACCACTTAATCTTTTGAGATTTATTTTTAAAAATAAATATTCAAATAAATTAACTTATCTTATTAAACATACAGAATTATTAAATAATTATGATAAATCACAACTTCAATTAGCAATTGATAATGATGAATATGCATTAATAGATAATTCAAAAATATTGAAAGATGCTACTAATTATGAACTTCTTATTCAAGATTTTTTAACCAAAAATAATATTAAATTTAAAACTCAAAATCAATTAGTAGAAGAACAAATTAAATTATATGGATCTCCTATTAATACACCTGACTTTCTTATTTTAAGTAATCTTTTTATTGATGATTTTAAAATTAATTGGATTGATGCTAAAAATTATTATGGATCTAATATATATTTTATTAAAAAAAGCATTACTAAACAAATTAAAAAATATAATAGTGAATATGGTACTGGTTGTATTGTTTTTAATTTGGGATTTAGTGAAAAATTACATTTTAATAATACATTATTACTTGATAATAATTCTTTTTTATATTAAATTAGTAATATAATAGAATAAAATAAAATAAAATAAAATAAAATATGAACAAAATTATATATAATTTTGTTTATATGAAGAATAATTGCATGGAGTGGGGTTCGAACCCACGCATCTTACGATAATAGATCTTAAGTCTACCGCCTTAGACCGCTCGGCCATCCATGCTGTAATAATATTACTTATTCTTATTACTTAATAATAATATTATTTTAAATTGTTTTAATTGTTTTAATTGTTTTAATTTTAATAATTAAAAATTTTATTTAATTCAATATTATGATTTTTAGTATCATTTAATCCTTCAATAAATAGGTTATAAAAATTAACTTTAGAAAATTCAATAAAAGGTAAATTTTGTTTACCCCATAATCTTTTATCTATTTGTAATAATGGTATTTTACAATTAAAATATTTATTTTTTTTAAATCCACCATCAAAAGATAAATAATTATTATAATATAACATTAAATCTCCAGTTAAAAATGGTATATTTGAACTTGCTATACAACAGTTAATTGCATCTTCTAAATTAATAAAGTCAGTATAAATATAATTATTTAAATTATAATTATTTAATACAGATACACTTAAATATAATTTATCTAAATCAAAATCATTATCTGTATATTTATTTAATATTTTTTTTTTAAATTCAAATTGAACTTCTTTTAAATTTTTTTTATTATAAATATCATCATTTAATATTAAATTAGTCAATTCATTTAAATCTTTTTTGCATGTTAAAAATAATGAATTCCAAGCACCAGCAGATACTCCAGAAAAAATATAATTATCAAGATTATAATTATTTTTTATATAATAACATATTCCCAAGTTATAGAATCCATTTATACCTCCTGGTGCTAATGTAATTAATTTTTTAGATAATATTTTTTTAATTTCTTCATTTTCAATATCTTTATGTAAATCTACTTTTATTTTTTTTTTATTTAATATTAAATATTGATCTTTTTCAAAAAAATTGTCTTTCTTGTAAATAGTTTGAGTATTTCTTCTAATATGATTAAATCCAGATATCATACTAATTATACTTAAAATTATTACCATATTTATATATATTTTCATTTACTTCTATATTTATATTATAAAAAAAAACATATATGGTTGTAAGATTATAAAAATATAATAATAAAATATTTTTTAAATAATGACAAAAAAAATTAAATTAGATAATCAAATTAATAAATTAAATGAATTATATTAAATAATTAAATAATTTTATTTTTTAGATTTTCTTTTAGATGATCTTTTAGATGATTTTTTAGATGATTTTTTAGATGAACCATTTGATCTTGATAATTTATATTCATCTTGAGTTTTTATCCATTTAGCATCTTCTTTTAAAATTTTATATAATTTTGAATCTTTATTTTTATTTAATGTAGCTAATGCAACGATTCTTCTATAGATTGATATTGGTTTATTATGAGTTATAGCTTTATGTAATGATTTTTGTCTACTTTGTTTATTTAATTCTTTAATATTTTTGTAACCATATTTACCTAAAACATCTTTTTCAATTATTACAATTAATTTTTCACCTTTATTTGATCTATTTAATGTACTTTTAATGCATTCTGGAGCTACCCAATATTTTTTAACTGTTGTTTCTTTTCCACTTTTAGAGTGACTTTTATGTGATCCTATTTTATAACCTTCTCTCATTATATATCCTTTGGAACATTTTTTAGAAGCTTCTTTTGAATATTTTTTTCGTGCCAATGAATGCATTTTTTCTTTACTTTTTAAATAATCTCTAATTATTTCTGAAGTTTTCTCACCACTATTACTTTGTGCAGTAATACAATTAGATTTAACTTTTTTACCAGTTTTTGTAGTATATTCATTTCTCATAATTTGTCCTTTAGGACATGTTTTAGAATGTTTTTTTGAACTATTTTTGTTGTCCATTATATTAAAATAGACGTATATAAAAAAAAAATTTTATTATATCTATTTATTTTACAATTTTGGATATTTAGAACGCAGTTAAATAAAATTTTATATATATATAAAATTTTATAATTTAGATTTTTTAGTTTACTCATCACATAAAACATCTACACAATCTTTACTCGCTATTTTTAATGAAAGTAACTATAAACAATACATTGTCATCTGTTAGATCATTTAAGTTGTATTAACTATCCAACAAAAAAATATTTATACAATATTTAATTAACTATAAAAATATAAAACAACAAGAAATTAAAAATTATCACAAGAATATATACTTTATTTTATAGAAAATATAAAAATTTAAATTACATATAGTATCTGCCTGACCTTAATCCAAAGATGTAAAATCTAAATATATTAATTAAAATATGCATTAATATACATATCAGTTATTGAATTCATCTTAAAATTATTTTTTGCATATTCTATTTCCGATAATTTATTATTATAATATTTTTTATCTGTAATATATTTTATTATTTCATTAACAAAATCTTGTATAATTATTTTAAAATCTTCATCTAATTTAATTATTGATCCAGCATAATCATTTTTCCCATATAGCATTTTAGATATATTTCCTATATCACTTGTTATAAATGGTTTATTTGCATATAAACATTCTATCAAAACAATAGGATTACCTCCAGATCTATAAAAAGTAGGAAGAATGCCAATATCTGCTATGTCGAAGAATTTTTTTATTTTATGTTGAAAACCTAAAAAATGTACATTTTTATTATTACATAAATTTTTCACATGAAAACCGTATGAATTATTGTAATCACCTATTAATAATAATTTTACATTTTTATAATTATATTTATTATTTATTATATTCATTATTTTAATCATTTCTAACCAACCCTTTTCATAAATACATCTGGACGCAAGTACTATAACAAAATCATCTTCTGATAAATTATAATCTACTCTGTTTATTTTATCAATTTCATAATCAGGTATTGAAATTGGTATTGTATATTTTTTATTTATAATGTTTTCAAAATTTTTTTTATTATTATTATTAATAGATATAATATTTGATTTAATTTTAGCAAGCATTCTAAGTAAATTAATTGTATAATCTGATTTTATATTATACATTCCATGATCAGTTATAAAATGTTTAATAGTAGTATCTAAATTATTGTTAATATAATTAATTACTAGATTATCACAATATTGATGATGTGTATTAACATGTGTTATTTTAAAATCTTCAATAATTTTTTTTAAATTTTCAATATTATTTATTACTCTAATATTTTTATTTAATAAATTATAAATATTATTATTAATTTCTTTTATATAAACCATAAATACAACATTTATATTTCTTTTATATAATTCATTTGCTAAGTATATCGGAAATATTTCTTCTCCTCCTACTATTAATCCATAAGTAAATATTAATACTGTTTTAATATCATTTTTTATATTTATTATGTAATTATTTATATTAATTTTATCTCCAATATCGTCTAAATTAATATTTAAATATTTATAATGATTTAATAATTTTGTTTTTAATATTGATATTGAATTTTTATTAATATTAAAATTTTCTAATATAAAATTCATTATATTAATATGTTCATCTATAAATAAACTAGTTTTTTGTATTTTACTTGAAACACTATCTTCACGTATTAAATAATAATTTCTTGTTTCTACTGAATATGATATTGCTGAATTTTTTGATATTAATAAATAAAATATCCAGTCTATTACTAATCTATTATCTTTTAAATAATTACTTATTATATCTAATATATTATTATTAGGCTTTATAAATATACATGAACTAACATTAGGAATTATATTTGTATGTGAAAAAGTATCTTCTACTAATAAAGATGTTCCTTTTATAAAATTATATTTCCACGTATTATCTAAATAATTTTCCATTTCCCAAACTTTTTCATAATTTATATTTATAAATTCAGTTTTACAATAGGATATTGATATACTTAAATCATAAAACTTATTTATTAATACTTCTATAAAATTTAAATCACAATAATCATCGGCTTCAGCTATCCATATAAAATCTGTTTTAGCTTCTTTAATTCCTTTTATCCAATTAAAATAACCAGAACCTGTGTTTTTTTCATTTATTATTAATCTAGTTTGTATTGTAACATCTTTTATATAATTATTAATAATATTAATCGAATTATCTGTTGAACAATCATCTATTATTATTACTTCTTTTGGTGAAATAGTTTGTTTATATACACTATCTAATCTTTTTAATAAATAATCACTATTATTATAATTGATAATTATTGCTGTTACAGATAAATTAATTAATTTATTACTATTATTATTTATATAATAAATATTATTATTTATTATTTTATTAGTATCAGTATTTACAACTTTATTACTATTAATATTTACTATTTTATTAGTATTAGTATCTACTATTTTATTATTATCTGTATTTACTATTTTATTAGTATCTGTATTTAGTATTTCATTACTATTAATATTTA
>Ga0136644_10001738_pt1 | contig 17105 bp, 18 predicted proteins | sample C_130820_EF_Meta_FD_94780 | JGI IMG/M metagenome (GOLD analysis project Ga0136644, IMG submission 94780) | Freshwater microbial communities from Lake Croche, Canada to study carbon cycling - C_130820_EF_MetaG (v2) (version 2) | ecosystem: Environmental > Aquatic > Freshwater > Lake | place... | reverse complement strand
TACGGTGGCGTGTTTGTTTCTGAGACATTGATGTATGCCCTCAATGAACTCAAAGAAGCTTATGCAAAGTATCAATACGATCCAGAATTTATTGAAGAGTTTCATTACGAACTGAAACACTTTGTTGGTAGACCATCACCGGTTTATCACGCTAAGCGTTGGAGCGAAATGCTCGGTGGTGCGCAAATTTATCTTAAGCGCGAAGACTTAAACCATACTGGCGCACATAAAATCAATAACGTGATTGGCCAAGCCATGCTGGCTAAGCGGATGGGTAAACCCCGCATCATTGCTGAGACAGGGGCAGGGCAGCACGGTGTGGCTACGGCTACTATCTGCGCGCGCTTTGGTCTCGATTGCACTGTCTATCAAGGTTCGGTGGACGTTGCTCGTCAGGCTCAAAACGTTTTCCGCATGAAGTTGCTCGGTGCTAAAGTCGTGCCAGTGGAATCAGGCACTAAAACACTTAAAGATGCGCTCAATGAAGCGATGCGTGATTGGGTTACCAATGTCGATAACACTTTCTACATCATCGGGACTGTTGCAGGGCCTCACCCTTATCCAATGATGGTCAGAGATTTTCAGAGTGTGATTGGCGAAGAGTGCAAAGTACAGATGCCAGAGATGACTGGTCGTCAACCGGACTTCGTGCTCGCTTGTGTTGGTGGTGGTTCGAATGCCATGGGCATTTTCTATCCCTATATTGATTTCCCAGAAGTGAAATTGGTTGGTGTCGAAGCAGCTGGGCATGGTTTGGGAAGTGGCTTGCATTCTGCAGCACTCTGTGTTGGTAAGCCAGGCGTCCTGCATGGTAATCGCACCTACTTATTGCAAGATGAGAATGGTCAGATTGCTGAGACCCATTCAGTATCAGCAGGCATGGACTATCCCGGAGTTGGTCCAGAGCATGCATGGTTAAAAGATTCAGGTCGTGCAGACTATGTCGCAATTACTGATGAAGAGGCACTGCAGGCGTTTCATGACTGCTGCCAGATTGAAGGCATCATTCCTGCACTAGAGTCAGCACACGCAATTGCATATGCATGCAAACTCGCCAAAACTTTGCCAAAAGATAAAACCATCCTGGTGAATCTCTCTGGTCGTGGTGATAAAGATATGCATACTGTTGCGCAGGCAACCGGCTCTGAAGGTTAAGAAAGACTATGTCCAGAATTACTACACTCTTTAAAGAGTTAAAAGCTAGCGGCAAGAAAGGGTTAATTCCTTTTATCACTGCGGGTGACCCAGATCCAAAGCAGACTGTGGAATTAATGCATGCGCTAGTTCGTGGCGGCTCCAGTGTGATTGAGCTCGGCGTACCGTTTTCAGATCCGATGGCTGATGGACCTGTCATTCAGAGATCCTCTGAACGCGCCTTAACGCAAGGTGTCACCTTGCACGCTTGCTTAGAGATGGTCAGGGAGTTTCGCAAGAGTGATGCCAACACGCCGGTAGTCTTGATGGGTTATGCCAATCCTGTTGAGCAAATGGGGGCAGAGCGCTTTGCTACTGAAGCTAAGGCTGCTGGTGTAGATGGTGTTCTAGTGGTTGACTACCCGCCTGAGGAGTGCGTTGACTTTGCAGCGCGTATGCGAGTTGCAGATATTGATCCTATCTTTTTATTGGCACCGACTTCATCTCCTGAGCGTATTAAAGAGGCTGCCAAAATAGCTTCCGGTTATATCTATTACGTCTCCATGCGCGGCGTTACAGGCGCTGCCCATCTGAATACTCAGGATGTGGCCAGTATCATCCCTAAAATTCGCGAGGAGACCGACATTCCGATTGCCGTTGGATTCGGAATTAGTGATGCCGCTAGTGCGAAAGCGGTCTCTAAAAGCGCTGATGCCGTCGTGATTGGTAGCCGTATTATTCGCCTTTTAGAGGATGCACCCCCAGGCCAAGCAGTACAATCACTAGAAGCCTTTATTCGAGAAATTCGTGACGCATTGGATGGTTAACAGTAATGAGCTGGATAGATAAAATACTCCCACCCCAAATTCAACATACTGACCCTGCAAATCGCAAATCAGTACCAGAAGGATTGTGGGTAAAGTGCCCTAGCTGTGAAACAGTTCTCTACAGCACTGATATCGAAGCCAATCTCTCAGTCTGCCCAAAATGTAGTCACCACATGCGCATTGGTGCACGCCAACGCTTGGATAGCTTATTAGACTCCAAGGGTCGTTATGAGATAGGTGCAGATATCTATCCAACCGATCCACTGAAATTTAAAGACTCAAAAAAATACCCTGACCGCATTAAAGAAGCGAATGACGCTTCTGGTGAGTCTGAAGCCTTGATCGTCATGGGCGGAAAAATTGAAAGCATTCCTGTTGTTGCCGCATGTTTCGAATTCCAATACATGGGTGGTTCGATGGGTTCAGTGGTAGGAGAGCGTTTTGCCCGTGGTGTACAGGAAGCCATTGCGAAGAAGTGCGCATTTATCTGTGTGACTGCGACTGGCGGTGCACGTATGCAAGAAAGCTTGTTATCGCTGTTTCAGATGGCTAAGACTAACTCCATGTTGACCTTGCTTGCTAAAAAAGGTTTGCCCTATATCAGTGTTTTGACTGATCCAACAATGGGTGGTATCTCCGCAAGTTTTGCCTTTATGGGCGACGTCGTAATGGCAGAGCCTAAAGCGTTGATTGGTTTTGCTGGCCCACGCGTGATTGAGCAAACCGTTCGAGAAAAATTACCTGAAGGTTTTCAGCGCTCAGAGTTCTTAATGCAAAAGGGTGGGATTGACATGATTGTTGATCGTCGCCAAATGCGTGGTGAGATTGCACGTTTGCTCGCACTCCTACAAAAACTTCCAGAACCTGCGATTGCGGGTGGCGCAGCCGTCTAAGCGCTTGAGTACTGCACACCAAGCCCCCATTCTTTTTTCTAGCCTAGAGGGTTGGCTTAGTCACCTCGAAACCGCTCACCCAGTAGGCATTGACATGGGGCTCGATCGGATTAATCGAGTGAAGGCCGCATTGGATCTGCACTTCGATTGTCCTGTGATTACCGTCGGTGGCACAAATGGCAAAGGTTCTACTTGTGCATTTCTGGAGAGCATTCTTTTGGCCTCCGGTTACCGCGTGGGTTGCCATACATCGCCTCATCTTCTCAAGTTCAATGAGCGTGCCCGTATTAATGGACAGGATGTTAATGATGCGCTTTTGCTAGAGCACTTTGCTGCCGTTGAAAAAGCACGCGTAAGTTTGGTGGATGCTCCAACACTCACGTATTTTGAATTCACTACTTTGGCAATCATGCATTTGTTTGCCAAATCGAATTTAGATGCTGTGATACTAGAGGTGGGGATGGGCGGTCGCTTAGATGCAGTGAATATCGTAGATGCAGACTGCGCGATTGTGACCAGCATTGATATTGATCATGCAGAATTCTTGGGCAACAATCGTGAGCAAATTGGTCTTGAGAAAGCGGGGATTTTTCGCCCCGGCCATATTGCAATCTGCGGTGACCCCGTTCCACCACAATCTTTAATTGATCATGCCGAAAAATTGGCTTGCGATCTTTGGTTGCAAGGACGTGATTACAACTTTCAAGGTGATAAGCAGCAGTGGGGTTGGGCGGGGCGCAACAAGCGCTTCAGCGGTTTGGGTTACCCAGCTTTGCGTGGTGCCAACCAGATTCTGAATGCCTCAGCCGTTATCGCTGCGCTCATGGCTTTGCACCAGCGTTTACCGGTGAGTGCTCAAGATATTCGGAATGGCTTTGCCTTGGTTGAGTTGCCTGGACGTTTTCAGGTTTTGCCGGGCCAACCTACCGTGATTCTGGATGTTGCCCATAACCCACATGCTGCTGCCACCTTGAGTCAGGGGCTCGATAAGATGGGCTACCACCCCTATACCTACGCAGTTTTTGGGGCAATGGCAGATAAAGATATCGAGGGCGTTCTAAAGCCTTTACTGGGAATAGTCGATTTTTGGTTCTGTACCGATTTACCGACCCCTAGGGCTGCTAGTGCCAAAGCGCTGGCGCAGAGCCTTGAGAGCTTGGGAGTAAAGGCTCAAAACGGGCCTGATGGCGGTATTGAGTGCTTCCCAGATCCTGCTGCAGCGTATCAAAAAGCGCTCTCAAAAGCGGGTGAGGGTGATAGAATTGTGATCTTCGGATCCTTCTTTACCGTTGCAGGCGTAATGTCTTACCGAAACAACCAGGCCCACTGATCCATGATTCGTTTACCGAGCTTCTTTAAGCGAAAAACACAGGCTGATGACCTTGAATTGGGTTCGGCAGGAAGACGTTCCGCTAAACGTCCAGCGCCCCGAAGTTTTCAACGAGCTGCCGAAGCTGAAGAATTAGCCCTTACTGAAGACCCAGAACAACAAAGAGCGCGCCATCGTCTAATCGGTGCAGCAGTTCTAGTCTTGATTGCTGTAATTGGTCTCCCACGCATTTTGGATAACAAGCCCAAGTCTGCACCGAATGACATTGCAGTCAATATTGTTACGAGCCTGCCAATTCCCGGAGCTGACGCAAAGCCTGATGACAAATCTAAAACTGATGTGCCTGCTGACTCTGCAAAAGAGGCGCCTAAGGTAACCGCTGTTGCCCCTGAGCCGAAGGCTGAAGTAAAGCCAGAACCTAAACCAGAAATCAAAACAGAAGCAAAAGCTGAGCCTAAGGCTGAGGTAAAGACTGCACCTACACCAAGCAAGTCAGCTGGATTGGGTTTGGCGGCTGGTGAAGAGGTGGTTGCTGCGCCCACAAAACCGAAGGCTGAAGAAGCTAAGCCCAGCTCAAGCAATGCTAATACGGGTTCAAGCAAGTATGTGATTCAAATTGGCGCATTTGCATCTGAAGATCGTGCCAAAGGTTGGATTACCAAGCTTAAGGATCAAAAGATTCCTAATTATGTAACGAATAAGAATGGTGTTGATGGGGTCAAACTCTATGTTTTACGAGCTGGCCCTTTTACAGACAAAGATGCTGCTGAAGCGGCGGAAAAGAAAATTAGGGCAATGGGTCTTTCACCAAGACTAGTTGAGACAGGTAAGCAGTAATGGAATACTTATCCACCCTTAAGCTAACATCGGTGGATTATTTCACCCTAGTGGTTCTGTTGGTCTCTGCCTTAGTCGGCATCTCTCGTGGCTTATTCAAAGAAGTACTCGCTTTAGCTTCCTGGTTTGCAGCCGCATGGGTTGCCTATCACTACACCAATTATCTTTCTACCGAATGGCTCTCAACTTTTCATTTGGATGAGCTTCTCAGTCTTGGCTTGAGTTTCCTGATTCTCTTTATCTTGACACTAGTGATCTGTGGATTATTTGGCGGCGTAGTGCAAAAAATTATTTTGTCGGCAGGTTTGAGCTTGACTGATCGATTTTTAGGTTTGGTCTTTGGCTTGGCGCGAGGGGGCTTGATTGTGGTTATCTTAGCTACTCTTGCCGCTTTAACTTCTATCCCACAAAGCGCAGCATGGAAAGATGCCATTACAAGGCCAGCAATGGATATGGCAACGGGTTTAATTAAAGGTTGGCTACCAGCTGACTGGGCAAAGCAGTTGGGTGATGCGATGCCCAAAGTTACTCCCACCATTACTCCTAAATTAACAATAGGAATCTAGAGATATGTGCGGCGTCGTCGGAACTGTTTCTCACTCCCCAGTAAACCAACTGCTCTATGACGCCCTGTTGCTCTTGCAACATCGTGGTCAAGATGCTGCTGGTATCGCAACGATGAATGGAAACTCATTCACGATGCATAAAGCCAACGGCTTGGTGCGCGACGTTTTCAGAACACGCAATATGCGCAGCCTGGTCGGAAATGCCGGTATTGGACAAGTTCGTTACCCAACAGCCGGTTCTGCAAGTAGCGAAGAAGAGGCTCAGCCTTTTTATGTCAGCGCACCATACGGCATTATTTTGGCGCATAACGGTAACCTCACAAATGCCCCCAGCTTGCGTGTTGAGATGGCTTATCGCGATCGTCGTCATATCAATACCAGCTCTGACACGGAAGTCCTGCTAAACGTGTTGGCAGATGAGCTACAAAAAGAAACGAATAGCGCGGCACTTGATGAAAGTGCCATGTTTAATGCTGTAACCGCTGTAACGAATCGCGTTAAGGGTTCATACGCAGTGGTTTCGCTGATTGCGGGTTATGGTTTGCTCGCGTTTCGAGATCAGTACGGCATTCGCCCACTCTGTATAGGTCGCATAGATACTCCACAAGGACCAGAATGGATGATTGCCTCTGAGTCTGTTGCGCTTGAGGGTCTAGGTTTTACTTTCGTACGGGATGTGAATCCTGGCGAAGCGATCTATATTGATTTGGACGGCAACTTTTATTCACGTCAGTGTGTACCAAATGCAGTGCTGACCCCTTGCATATTTGAATACGTCTACATGGCGCGTCCAGACTCCACGATTGATGGTGTGACTGTGTATAACGTGCGCATGCGTATGGGTGATTACCTCGCTGAGAAGATTCGCAAAGAGACTAATGTTGATGAAATCGATGTAGTCATGCCGATTCCAGATTCCAGTCGTCCAGCAGCAATGCAAGTTGCTAAGAACTTAGGCGTGGATTACCGCGAAGGCTTCTTTAAAAACCGCTACATTGGTCGCACCTTTATCATGCCTGGTCAGGCAGTACGTAAAAAATCGGTTCGCCAAAAACTGAATGCGATGCGTATCGAATTCAAAGACAAGACAGTCTTAATTGTGGACGACTCGATTGTTCGCGGTACAACTTCTTTTGAGATCGTGCAAATGGCGCGTGAGTCTGGTGCAAAGAAAGTGATCTTCGCATCTGCCGCACCTCCAGTACGCTTTCCCAATGTCTACGGCATCGATATGCCAACTCGTAGCGAGTTAGTGGCTTATGGTCGTACCGATGAAGAAATTAACAAGATGATTGGTGCGGATCAATTGATCTACCAAAGCGTTGAGGATATGAAGCAGGCGGTCAGAGACATTAATCCGAATATTCAGCAATTCGAAGCCTCTTGCTTTGATGGCCATTACATCACTGGCGATATTACAGAATCCTATCTCGATGCCTTAGAAGCCGCCAGAAACACCTCGGCTGCAAAGGCTGATCGTCAGCGTGACTCTAGTGACTTTGCACGCTCTCAGCTCCATTTGCATTTGGCAACCGAAGACTAAAAAGCCACAAGGAATTGCCTCAACAGAGGCAATTCTTCAATTCGGTGTCAAAATAGCAAGATGAAGAGCAAAACTACCCGTAAAAAACCGGATTTTTCCAAGCTGGCACTAGAGACCTTAGCGGTCCGTGCTGGCACACGTCGCACGGCTGAATATCAAGAACATTCAGAGGCAATGTTTTTAACTTCCAGTTTTTGTTTTGATAGCGCTGAATTAGCCGCCCATGGTTTTGCGCATGCGGATGAAGGCTTTATTTATTCTCGCTTTACTAATCCCACAGTAAGCATGTTCCAAGATCGGCTCGCAGCACTTGAGGGTGGTGAGGCATGTATTGCTACTGCTTCAGGGATGTCTGCCATTTTGACGATGGCAATGGCGCATCTGCAAGCTGGCGATCATGTAGTGTGTTCACGTTCGGTGTTTGGTGCAACGATCCAGTTGTTTACCAATATCTTGGGCCGCTTTGGCATTACAACAACGTATGTTGATTTGGCTGATACCAAGTCATGGCAAGCTGCTGTCCAGCCCAACACCAAATTATTCTATTTGGAGACGCCATCTAATCCCTTAACTGAGATTGCGGATATCAAAGCCATCTCGAAGATTGCCAAGAAAGCAGGTGCATTGTTCGCTGTAGATAACTGCTTCTGCACACCAGCACTACAAAAGCCATTAGCGCTTGGGGCTGATGTGGTGATCCACTCAGCCACGAAGTACTTAGATGGCCAGGGTAGGATGGTGGGTGGCGCCATTGTGGGAAGTCATGATTTCGTGATGGGTAAAGTGTTTCCGTATGTTCGGACAGCTGGCCCAACACTCTCAGCCTTCAATGCTTGGGTGTTCTTAAAAGGTTTAGAGACTCTAGAGCTCAGAATGAAGCAGCAGAGTCAGAATGCACTTGAATTAGCGCAGTGGCTTGAGAAGCAGCCAGGTGTTGAGCGTGTCTATCATCCTGGTCTTGCCTCACACCCTCAATATGCGTTAGCAAAACGTCAGCAAAAGGCAGGCGGGGCAATTGTTTCCTTTGTTCTCAAGGGCGGCAAGACTGCGGCCTATAAGCTCATTAACCAAACCAAGCTTTGCTCTATTACAGCAAATCTGGGTGATACGCGCACGACGATTACACATCCCGCAAGCACTACGCATTGTCGAGTAACTCCTGAGGCGCGCAAAGCTGCTGGCATTACGGATGGCTTGGTGCGTATCGCTGTTGGACTTGAAAATATCAAAGACCTAAAGGACGACCTCGTTGCCGGACTTAAAAAATAATCAGGTTCATCAAGATAAAGCTTTGAGTTTTGCCGATGCAACCCAGTTCTGGAATGAACGCTTTGATAAAGAAGAGTTTATCTTTGGCAAAGAACCTAATGAGTATCTGGTTAAAAGTGCAGCGCGATATCTCCAGAAAAATAACAAAGTTCTCTGTATTGCTGATGGTGAAGGGCGTAATGGCGTCTGGCTAGCTAAACAAGGTATGCAAGTCGTTGGATTTGATGCTTCTGACATTGCATTAGTTAAGGCCAAGCAGTTCGCAAAAGAAAATCAAGCTGAAGTTGAGTATTTATTCTCAGATACAGACAGTTTTAACTGGCAAGCGAATACCTATGATGCAGTAGCGGCCATCTTTATTCAGTTTGCTGATCCTGCGATGCGAGAGCGTATCTTTCAAAATGTCTATCAGACACTAAAGCCTGGCGGTATCTTCATTCTTCAGGGCTATACGCCTAAACAGCTAGATTACAAAACGGGCGGCCCGTCTGCGATTGAGCATCTCTATACAGAAGAGTCAATACGAGAGCTTGCAAAAGATTTTGAAGTGCTCGAATTACTTACTTACGAGACAGTTCTCAATGAAGGTGCTAGACACGCAGGTATGTCGGCGCTTTTGGGGTTGGTAGCTAAGAAGCCTTAGAGACTGAGTCTACAAACCGTCGCGGGTCATTAATGGTTCGTAGCGGCATGATGTGAATTTTTGCCCCATCAATTTCTACATAAGTATTTTTACCAAGCTCAAGCCCTAAGCGTCTGAGTTCGGCAGCTGATGCTTCCCAGCTAATCGCATGCTTACCTTCTAAGGTACGCAATTGAACAACAGCAATTTGTCCTAAAGTGCTAATGTGCTCAACCTTGGCCTCGATAGTATTTGCAGTGGCATACGGGTGGAGGCTTAATCCATCTGCTGGGATTACCCAGGCAACTGGTGTTTTTGGCGGAATCTTGCCTTTATCGACCACTTCAAATACATGGTTACTATCATTCCAGCTCAGTTTTCCGGAGCTAAATACGCCCTCAAACTTATTACCAATACCAACCAGTTCTGCCACTCGGGAGTTTCTGGGTTTTTGGAATAGAACATGTGGTTCTGCTGTTTGTAAGCCGATGCCTTGATCAATCACGGTGATGCGATCAGCCAACAGGTCGGCTTCCCGTAAATCATGCGTGACCAAGATGATGGGAATATTTAAGTCTCCACGAAGTTCTGCCAGAATTTGATATAGACCTTGTCGGGTAGGTACATCAATTGCAGAAAACGGTTCATCGAGTAGTAGGGCATTTGGTTTTTTAACCAAAGCTCTCGCTAATGCAACTCTTTGCTGTTGGCCGCCAGAAAGTTGATGAGGTAAGCGATTTGCAAGCTCATCAATACCCATGCGATTTAACCAGCCTATAGCAATTTCTTTGCGCTTTGCTACATTCATCCCCGAGTTTTGCAGCGGAATACAGACGTTTTCAAGAGCTGTTAGATGGGGGAAGAGGGCATATTGTTGAAATAGAAATCCACAGGAGCGCTCTGCTGGTGAGAGGGATTTTGTGACGCCCTCTAACTCATTGGCCTCAAACCAAACGTGCTCTCCACATGCAATTTTGCCGATGTGCGGTTGACTAAGGCCTGCAATGGTGCGCAGCACAGATGTTTTGCCGCTTCCCGATGGGCCTACCAGGGCATGCAGCTCTCCTGGTGCACATTCAATATCAATTTGCAGGGGATTTGGCGTGGCCTGAAGAATCTTAATCTTTAGCATCATGCTCTCCCGCCCCTCTGACGAGATGAGCTGCGACCAAAGATGCCATAAGACAGAGCAATGGCTATCAAGGAGATGCTGAGTAATATCAAGGAGAGTGCTCCAGCGCCGGTGGTGTCAAAACTCTGCACCTTATCGTAGATGGCAATCGAGACAGTTTTAGTTTCACCAGGAATGGCGCCACCTACCATGAGGACTACTCCGAACTCACCAAGAGTGTGGGCAAAGGTCAGAACTGCAGCGCTGGTAATACCGCGCCAAGCAAGAGGTAATTCAATCAGACGAAAAATTTGCCAATTGGAAAGTCCACTGACTTGAGCGGCTTCCAGAATTTCTGGATTGATTGCTTCAAAAGCACGCTGAATTGGCTGGATGGCAAATGGCAGATTAACGATTAGCGACGCAATCAGAATGCCAGCAAAAGAAAATACGAGGGGGATACCAAAAATGCTTTTGCCACCTAGTCCTACCAGAAGGTAATAGCCCAAAACCGTTGGCGGCAAGACCAGAGGCAGGGCTAATCCCGCCTCAATCCAGGATTTCCCCTTGACCAGATGACGAAGTGAGTGCGCAACCCAGATCCCGAAGGGCAAGATCAGAACTAAGGTCCAGATTGCTAGCTTCAGAGAGAGGAAGAGTGCCTCTAGGTCAAACATTGATATAGGCTGCCTGTGAATTAATGGTTACCAGCCATTTTCACCGATCTCAGAGTCTAAGGGGGGCTAAGGAGCTTGTGGTTTGCGACAGATTTGCCAATCCCCTTTAAAGTAGAGGTTTAGAGCAATTTTTAACGCCTTCATTGAAGGGCTTTCAAAGGGATGGATATGAATCAGCAGCGTCGCGAGTTATTGAAATATACGACGGTATTTGGGCTTATGGCATCTGCAGGGTTAATTACTTCTGTTCAGGCTGAAGAGTGGAACAAGGCAGCTTTCGAGGGAAAGAGTCTCGATGAGGTCTTTAAAGCATTGGGCACCAATACACCAGACAAGTCAGGGGCGATTGTGATTAATGCGCCTGACATCGCAGAAAATGGCGCCGTCGTACCAGTAGGCATCACCACTACATTAAAGGCTAACCAATTAGCAATCTTGGTCGAGAAAAATCCAAGTCCCCTAGCTGCTGAATTTTATATTCCTGCTGGCACCGAGCCAATGGTAACTACTCGAATCAAAATGGCTCAAACCTCTAATGTTTATGCTTTAGTAAAGGCGGACGGCAAATGGACAATGGCCGTTAAGGAAATTAAAGTCACTCTAGGCGGTTGTGGCGGTTAATACGTTACAGGACAAAGTAAGAAATATACAAAGCTAAAAAAATAAAGGAAATATGATGGGTGATCCAATGCGCATTCGGGCAGCCGAATCAAATGGAATTGTGGATGTCAAAATTTTGATGAAGCATGATATGGAGTCTGGCCAGCGTAAGGATTCAGCTGGCAAATTGATTCCAGCTTGGTTTATCTCAACAGTTTCAGTCAAGGCCCAAGGGAAAGAAGTGTTTGTTGCTGACTTTGGCTCAGCAGTGTCTAAAGACCCCTTTTTGAACTTCAAATACAAAGGCTCTAAGGGCGATAAATTGGTGGTTAGCTGGGTAGATACCAAGGGCGATAAGCGCTCTGATGAAGCAACGGTTTCCTAAAGCTAGTATGCGTAAAACTTTCCGTTTCGTATTAGGGCTCATCATTATTGGTGGTGTGTCTGCAGCCTATGCTCAATCTACTGCGGATGAAATAGCAAAATATCGCCAGATGATTGCAGACGGAAATCCGTCGGAACTATATGAGGATGCTGGGGCAGAAGTGTGGAAGAAACCAGCGGGACCTAAAAATGCAAGTTTAGAGAAATGTAATTTAGGTCTTGGTCCTGGTGTGATTCAAGGTGCTGCTGCTCAGCTCCCAAAATATTTTCCTGATACCAATAGGGTTCAGGATTTGGAATCTCGTCTCATTACTTGTATGTCTACTTTGCAGGGGATCTCTGCGCAAGAGATTATTGATGCGCCAATCCAAAAAGGCTTGAAGAAGGATATGGATGCACTAGTTGCATATGTTGTAACTGCCTCTAAGGATCAAAAAATTAAAGTCAGTGTCCGTCATCCCAAGGAGAAAGAAGCCTATGAATTGGGTAAGCGCGCCTTCTACTATGAAGGCGGTCCAATGGATTTTTCATGCGCAACTTGCCATGGCTCGGATGGCAAAAGAATCCGTTTACAAGATCTGCCGAATCTAACAACGCAAGCGGGAGCGGCCGCGGGCTGGGGTTCGTGGCCTGCCTATCGCGTTTCTAGTGGTCAATTTTGGACCATGGGTTTACGTTTAAATGATTGTTATCGTCAACAGCGTTTTCCATACCCAATCTATGGCTCTGAATTGTTGACTGCTATTTCAATGTATATGGCAGTTAATGCCAATGGTGGGACGATGCAAACCCCTGGTTTGAAACGTTAAGGCCCAACGATCATGAAATCAAAAATATTTCTTCTGCTTGCCTTGTTTGCGGTTCTTACTTCTAACGCAATTGCACAATCCAGTTTTGATGCGAAGTTTCAAAAAATGATGTCTGATGGCTTTAGGGCTGAAGGGATAGCTGGTTTGGATCGCATTCAACAAGATGAGACTCAAAAGTTTTGCTCTAATCCAAAACTGATTAATACAAAGCAGGGCGCACTGAAGGCAATCGAACTGCAAAAGCTGAACATGGCTTCTATTGTTCAACCTACCGACGGCAAATATATTGGCGACTGGAAAAACGGTGAAGCCATTGCTCAAAGCGGCCGTGGTGCTACTTGGACGGATAAACCTGACACCGTAAACGGGGGCGGATGCTACAACTGCCATGAGATTAATAAAAAAGAAATATCCTATGGCAATCTTGGTCCAAGTCTTTGGAACTACGGTAAAAATCGTGGTTACTCGCAAGAACTGATTACCTATACTTGGAACCGCATCTACAACTCAAAAGCATATAACGCTTGCAGCAATATGCCTCGTTTTGGCCATTTCAAATTACTGACTCAAGAGCAGATGCAGGACGTCATGGCATTACTGCTAGATCCTCAGTCGCCGGTTAATCAGTAATCATCCGCCATGTCTTTGAACCGTAGGGAGTTTATCCAGGCTCTAGCTATTGCCTCAGTTGGTGGCATGAGTTTGCAATCTGAATTAGCTGCTGCCCATGCTCAAGCCCAATCTTTTTATGACTTGCCAAAATTTGGCAATGTACATTTACTGCACTTTACGGATTGTCATGCGCAACTTTTACCGGTGTATTTTCGTGAACCCAATGTCAATATTGGAGTCGGGCCACAAGCCGGAAAGACGCCTCACTTAGTTGGCGAATATTTTCTCAAGGCCAATCGGATTTCCTCTGGTACACGTGATGCGCATGCATTTACCTACCTTGACTTTAGTGCGGCCGCACACCAGTACGGAAAAATGGGTGGCTTTGCGCATTTAGCCACCTTGATTAAGCAATTAAAAGCTTCCCGCCCAGGGGCCTTACTTCTTGACGGTGGTGATACCTGGCAAGGTTCAGCAACTGCATTGTGGACCCAAGGTCAAGACATGGTAGATGCTGCTTTAGCACTCGGTGTAGATATTATGACTGCACACTGGGAAATGACATTAGGTGAGCAGCGTGTGCTCGAAATCGTTCAAAAAGATTTTCAAAATAAGATTTCTTTTGTGGCACAGAACATTACGACCACTGATTTTGGTGACGAGGTTTTTCCCCCTTATGTAATTCGCGAGATGAATGGAGTGCCGGTAGGTATTATTGGCCAAGCATTCCCTTACACGCCAGTGGCTAATCCCAGGTATTTCACGCCAAATTGGACATTCGGAATCCAAGAACAAAATCTCCAAAAGACCATTGAACAGGTTCGCCAAAAAGGGGCTAAGGCTGTAGTTCTGCTATCTCATAATGGTATGGATGTCGACCTTAAGTTGGCTTCCAGAGTAAGAGGCTTGGACGCAATCCTGGGTGGCCATACCCACGATGGGGTACCAATACCCGTCAAGGTAAAAAATTCCGGTGGTATTACGCTAGTAACCAATGCTGGGTCCAATGGAAAATTTTTAGGCGTTCTGGATTTTGATGTGAGGGGTGGCAAGGTAGTTGATTTTCGCTACAAATTGCTCCCAGTATTTTCGGAGTTGATTTCACCTGATCCTCAGATGAATCATTTGATTACACAAATTCGCAAACCATTTGAAGTGCGCTTAAATGAAAAGCTGGCTACTACGGATGATCTCTTATATCGCCGCGGTAATTTCAATGGTAGTTTTGATCAGATCATTTTGGATGGACTGATGACTCAAAAAAATGCAGAGATTGCCTTCTCGCCAGGGTTTAGGTGGGGCACTTCTTTATTGCCAGGGGAGGCAATTACGATGGAGCATTTAATGGATCAGACGGCTATCACTTATCCCTACACCACGGTATCGGATATGACTGGTGAAAATATCAAGACCATCCTGGAAGATGTGGCTGATAATTTATTCAACCCAGATCCTTACTACCAACAGGGTGGTGATATGGTTAGGGTCGGCGGCCTGCAGTACACCATTGATCCTAATGCCACTATGGGAAAACGCATCTCAGAGATGCGACTGAATGGCGTCCTTATCGAGGCAGATAAACATTACCGAGTCGCGGGATGGGCGCCAGTCAGTGAAGAAGCCAGATCATCGAGTGCAGAACCGATTTGGGATTTGATGTCTAGGCATCTGAAAGAGACTAAGCTGATTAAGCCGAAGAAACTCAATGAGCCAGTGATTAAAGGCGTTCAAAATAATCCTGGATACGCAAAGCTAAAGAGTTAAATCTAATTATGAATACTACAAAATTTGTGCTTCGTCTTGCTGCGCTATTTGCCTTAACCTTTTCTACTATTGTTCTTAGTTCAAGCGTCTTTGCACAAACTTCCGTTGTTTACCATATTGATGATGCGCAAGCACAAGGTTTAAAAGGCTTGCGCAATATTCGTAACCATTTAGATACGGCGCCCCAAACCAAAATTATTGTAGTAACGCATGCCATGGGGGTAGACCTATTAATGGAGGGTGCCAAGGATCAAAAAAATAATATTGAATATGCTCCCTTGGTATCAGCATTAAAGTCCCGCGGCGTAGTTTTTGAGGTCTGTGAGATCACACTCAAGAACCGTAACCTTAGTAAAGATCAGTTTTTGCTGGATGCAGATTTCACCCCATCTGGTGTGGCGAGGATTGCTGATTTGCAATACATCAACCATTACGCTTATATAAAGCCCTAGATTGCATATTGGGCAAGTAAAATAGACATATGAATACCGTTGATATCTTATCTATCAGTCATCAGGCTTTATGGGCCACCTTTGCGGTGACTTTCTTGCTCGGCGCTGTTATGCAGCACACCAGTTTTTGCACCATGGGTGCGATTTCTGATTTCTTTGTCATGTCTGATCTTTCCAGATTAAGACAATGGTCCTTAGCAATTGGCATTGCCATCATTGGGGTAATGTTCTTATCTTCATCTGGACTTATCGATGTGTCCAAATCTATCTACACGACAAATAAGCTGATGTACCTCTCCATTATTGTTGGGAGCACTTTATTTGGCTTAGGCATGGTCTTGGCTTCGGGTTGCGGTAGCAAAACTTTAGTCAGAATTGGCGGGGGTAATTTGAAATCTCTCGTTGTGTTTTTAGTGATGGGCCTGGTTGCTTACATCACCCTGCGAGGTTTTTTAGCTGTCATTCGTGCCAATGTATTGGATGTATTTTTTATTACTCTAAATACCAATCAAGATTTGCCAAGCGTTCTCAGTGCTCAATGGGGCATTCAGCGATCGAATATGCATTTAATCTTTGGTTCATTGATCGGTGGGGCATTCATTCTTTTTGCGATTTTGAAGAAATCATTCTGGACAGTAAAAAACATCTTGGCTGGTTTTGGAGTTGGCCTAGCAATTTGTGCCGTATGGTGGATATCAGGATATCTTGCATTTATTGCAGAGGATCCAAATACCCTTGAAGAGGTATTTTTAGCCACTAACTCTGGCAGGATGGAGAGCTTATCTTTTGTTGCTCCATACGCATATTCCTTAGATTGGCTCATGTTTTATAGCGATACTTCAAAAGTGCTCACCATTGGCATCGTTGCAGTGCTAGGGATGATTTGTGGCTCAGCCATCCAAGCAATTGCAAGTAAATCTTTCCGGTGGGAGTCTTTTGCCAATGCGGAAGACACAGCTAATCATTTGATTGGCGGTGCTTTGATGGGTTTTGGTGGTATTACTGCCTTAGGGTGCACAATTGGGCAAGGACTTAGTGGTGTTTCTACTTTAGCCTTAGGTTCATTTTTGGCTTTCCCGGGTTTTTTCCTAGGCGCATATTTGGGTCTGCAGTATTTGCAATACCGACTTGCGCCAACCCCGTGCAACTAATATTTGGATTGAATTCATGCAAATCGACTGGCTATCTTTCACCCCCATTCCATCTTTGCTTGGTGGAATGATCCTGGGTATTGCTGCAGCACTCTATGTGCTACTGCATGGTCGAATCCTTGGTATCAGCGGAATCATTTCAGGTTTATTACATCCTCGTCTAGTCGATTCTGCATGGCGAATCGCTTTAATTATGGGATTGCTAACTGCTCCATTTTTAGCTGCTCTGTGCTTTGATATTTTTCCGATCGTCGAGATTGACTCTAGTTGGATTGCAATCATCATTGCCGGTCTGCTAGTTGGCTTTGGTGCCCAATATGGCTCTGGCTGCACTAGCGGTCATGGTATTTGTGGTCTATCGCGTTTATCACCGCGCTCTCTAGTTGCAACGCTCGCTTTTATGGGCGCAGGTTTCTTAACTGTTTTCATATTGCGTCATGTGATCGGGCTCTAGTATGAAAAAACATTTAGGTCTGTATAGTCAGTTCGGCATTGGCGTTCTGTTTGGTTGGGGATTAATTATT
>Ga0136644_10001737_pt1 | contig 17108 bp, 11 predicted proteins | sample C_130820_EF_Meta_FD_94780 | JGI IMG/M metagenome (GOLD analysis project Ga0136644, IMG submission 94780) | Freshwater microbial communities from Lake Croche, Canada to study carbon cycling - C_130820_EF_MetaG (v2) (version 2) | ecosystem: Environmental > Aquatic > Freshwater > Lake | place... | reverse complement strand
CCACTGCCGGCTGCAATGGCCACATAATTTTTTGAACCAAGGCCATTGGGAATTAATTGAAATTTTCCAATGGGAGGGGCTAGTTCAACAAGATCACCCACTTGCAATTTGGTGTTGATATAATTACTGAAAACACCATTGGATAAGCGTTTCACGGCAATCCTACACTCAGCATCTAATGGACTGCTACAAATGGAATAAGATCGGGTATGCAGTTGGTCATCAATCTTGATTCTGATATTGATATACTGACCAGCAATAAATTGAAACGTTTGAACAAGGTCTTCGGGTATGTCAAAAGATACCGATACCGCATCCGCGGTTTCTCTTCTAATGTCTTTGACCTTTAGGGAATGGAATCTCATGTAGGTAAATAGGTTTTATCTGTTTGCCAATCCACCTACTAAAATAGAAATCATGTTTTCTTCCAATTCTTCCGCGCTAATTTTTTGAATAGACCTATGCCAGCTCTCAATACCACTGATGGCGTGTAACATAATCAATACCGCAGTTGGCGCATCAATAGATTTGATCTCTTTATTCTTAATACCTGTTTCAATAATGGCAGCAAAACGTTTACGATAAATTCTTCGTTGATTTTGAAAATTGGACAAATAAGGATCACTCAAATGCTTCCATTCTCTGTCACTCACATATACTTCTTCATAGTGGTGAATCATTTCGTTGATATGAAAGCGAAGTAACTTTTCAATCTTTTCAGTAGAACTAGTTTTTTCTAATTCCACTTCATCTATTTTATGCAAAAAACGATTGGCTACACTAAAGCAAAGCTCATGTAACAATTCTGTTTTAGACTTGATATGGTTATACAAGCTTGCGGCTTCAACGCCTACTGCTTCAGCAAGATCACGCATACTTGCTGCCTTAAACCCTTTTTCCCGGAACAAGGTGGCAGCCTTGGTAACAATTACTTCCTTTCTGGTAAGGTTGTTATCTGTTTTTATTCTAGCCATACTGCAAAGATAACATACTAACGTGTGTTAGCGATAAAATGGATAAAAAAATCTATTCATGTTAGTTTGAAGAGGGTTTTGGTACAAATGCCCTAGTTTCGCATCCCGAAAACAAACCTCAAATCATGTCTTTAGTAGTAGTTGGATCCATGGCTTTTGATGCCATTGAAACTCCCTTTGGGAAAAGTGATAAAATTATTGGTGGTGCTGGTACTTATATTGCCTGGTGTGCTTCCAATTTTACCCCAATTAAACAGATTTCTGTGGTTGGCGGTGATTTTCCTGAATCCGAACTAGCCGCACTAACAGCCAGAGGCGTTGATCTAGAAGGGGTACAAATTAAAAAAGACGAGAAAACTTTCTTCTGGAGTGGTAAGTATCATATGGACATGAATACCCGTGATACCCTAGACACCCAATTGAATGTGTTGGAAAATTTTCAACCAGTAGTTCCAGAATCTTTTCAAGATTGTGAATTTTTAATGTTGGGTAACTTGGTTCCTGCTGTTCAAAGAAGTGTGATTGAACAGTTGAAAATCAGACCCAAATTGATCATCATGGATACCATGAATTTCTGGATGGAAATTGCTATGGAGGAATTAAAGAAAACCATTGCCTTAGTAGATTTATTAATGGTCAATGACAGTGAAGCAAGACAATTGAGTGGGGAATATTCCTTGGTAAAAGCTGCTAAGACCATTATGGGAATGGGTCCTAAGTATTTGATCATTAAGAAAGGAGAACACGGTGCATTGTTGTTTCATGGCGAAAAAGTATTTTTTGCTCCAGCCCTTCCATTAGAAGAAGTATTTGACCCAACTGGTGCTGGTGATACTTTTGCTGGTGGATTTATTGGACACTTGGCTAAAACCAAAGACATTTCTTTTGAGAACATGAAAACCGCCATTATTGTGGGATCTGCTATGGCTTCTTTCTGCGTTGAAAAATTTGGCACACAGCGTTTGCGCGAAATTAGTAAGGCAGATATTGACACAAGACTGGCTGAATTTGTGCAATTAGTGAACTTTGATATTGACTTAGTTTAAGTGATTTACCAAAATATTTTTGGCATTACTAATCAATCACAATAATTTTACCACAGAATGATGACATTAAAACATACAAAACGTACAAAGAAACCTCTCTAACGGGAAGGTAACTCTGCGTTGTGTATGATAGATATAACTAGAGGCCTTCCCAAATGGGAGGGTCTTTTTTATTTGAACCATTTATTAATTTCTTTAAAAACCCCAAACGGGGTGGAGGGTAAAAAATGAAAGTAGCCGTAGTAGGAGCCACCGGCTTAGTTGGCACTAAAATGTTGCAGGTTTTGGCAGAACGTAATTTTCCGGTAACTGAAATTGTTCCGGTAGCATCTGAAAGGTCCGTTGGTAAGGAAGTTGTCTTTAAGGGCAAGTCTTACAAAGTTGTGAGCATGGATGACGGGATTGCAGCCAAACCAGCCGTGGCTATTTTCTCTGCAGGTGGTGGTACCTCCCTAGAATGGGCCCCTAAATTTGCAGCTGCAGGAATTCGTGTGATTGATAATTCATCAGCATGGCGCATGGATCCCACTAAGAAATTAGTAGTACCAGAGGTAAATGCTGAAGTATTAACAGCTGATGACTTTATTATTGCCAACCCCAATTGTTCTACCATTCAAATGGTGGTGGCTTTACAGCCCTTACACCAGAAATACAACATCAAACGCGTAGTGGTAAGCACTTACCAAAGCGTTACTGGTACTGGTAAAAAAGCGGTTGACCAATTGTTCAATGAGCGAAAAGGAATTGAGGGTGAAATGGCATACAAATACCAGATTGACTTGAACGTCATTCCTCAGATTGATGTGTTCTTGGAAAACGGATATACCAAGGAAGAAATGAAGATGGTGAAGGAAACCAATAAGATCATGCAAGATGATAGTATTAAGGTTACTGCCACCACCGTACGGATTCCTGTAGTTGGAGGTCATAGTGAAAGCGTGAACGTGGAATTTGAACATGAATTTGACTTGGCTGATGTAAAATCCATTCTGGCTGCTGCACCAGGTGTGATTGTTCAGAATGATGATGCTACCCAGTTTTATCCAATGCCATTATGGGCACACGAAAAAGATGAAGTGTTTGTGGGCCGCTTGCGCAGAGATGAAACCCAAGACAAGACATTGAACATGTGGATTGTAAGTGATAATCTACGCAAAGGGGCTGCAACCAATGCAGTGCAAATTGCTGAATACCTTTTGAGTAAAGGTTTGTTATAAGAATGTTTGTGTGATTTTGAAAGCCCCATGATCTTCTTGGGGCTTTCTTTTTGCTGGGGCTTTCTTAGTACCTTTAGAAAAAGCCATTATGCAAGCTTCCAATGATCAAAATTTTAATCAAGGAGCAGATGCTTTTTTTGAACTAGCTGCTGCCAAAAAATGTTTCCGTCCAAGATTGGCAGATTCACACAAGGGAACTTATGGTCATGCTTTATTGATTGCAGGCAATCATGGGAAAATGGGTGCAGCTGTGATTGCAGCCAAAGCCTGTTTGCGAGCAGGAGTAGGCTTATTGACTATTGGCATTCCAGAAAATACTGCTGCTATTTTTCATACGGTTTTGCCAGAGGCGATGGTTCTTGACAGAGAACATGAATCCATTGACTATGGTAAATATCAAAGCATTGGTATTGGTCCCGGATTGGGCATGGATAGTTTTTCTATTAATCAGGTTACTGCATTACTGGAATCAATTCAACAATCTGTTGTCATAGATGCAGATGCGCTAAACATTTTATCGGCCCATCAACATCTTTTGCAACTCGTTCCAAAGAATACCATATTAACTCCGCATCCAAAAGAATTTGACCGCTTGTTTGGTTCATTTGAAAACGATGCTCAAAGAAGAGAAAAGGCCCTGATGCTTTCAAAAGAATTTGGATGGGTAATTGTATTAAAAGGACATCAAAGTTTTGTAGCCGCTGATGGGATTGGAACACTAAATACTACTGGCAATGCAGGTCTAGCAAAAGGAGGTTCTGGGGATTGTTTAACAGGAATCATCACCGCCTTGTTAGCACAGGGCTATACAGCAGCTATTGCTACTAGACTTTCCGTTTACTTACATGGTTTGGCGGCTGACCTTGCTTTAGAAAATCAATCTATGGAAAGCCTTTTAGTAACTGATGTAATTGAATCTTTGGGTAGGGCATTTAAAACGCTGCTGTGTTAGTAAATACGCATTAATCTTCTAAAGCCCTATTCAAGAAAACAATCATTGGTTGCAAAGCTTCAAAAGCTTTGGCTATGGTTTTCACCAATTGTTTTTCTGTAAGTTCCTTGTCTGAAATAGGTGAAAACGTTATCCAACTTTTTAATTTGATATATTCAATGGCTGGATTGTCTTTTTCATATCCCTTGGGTTCACGAACCAAACTCATGCCCTCGGATTTGTCTAAATCAGCATATTGTTGCTTGAAGTTTTTATGGTTTAATAGTTTTTTGAACTCTGGCCAATTGTAGTCAATCTCTTGACGAATCTTCTTCATCTTATCTGGTTCGGCCATATACAATCCACCACCTACAAAACTCTTGCCCCCAGGTTCAAAATGAAAATAATATCCAGCTGTCAAGGCTTTTTTAACTCCACTATTAATGCTGGCACCCATATTGGTTTTATAAGGCGCTTTATTTTTGCTAAAAAGCACGTCTCTATTGATTCTGAAGACACATTCTTTGGCAGTCAAATGCGCTATGGATGCATCTTTTTTGGAAGTCTCTTTAATCACCTCATCCACCAAGGCCGCAAAGTCAGCCTTACATGCTTCATAGACTTTTCGGTTTTGATCAAACCATTCTTTGCTATTGTTTTTTTCTAACTGTTTTAGAAATTGTATGGAGCTATGGGCTAACATGGTTATTGATTTTGTTCAATTAAATTAAGAAATTCCTCTTCGGATAAAATGCGAATGCTTCCTATTTTTTTGGCTTTTTCTAATTTGCTTCCTGCGTCTTCACCCACCACTAAGTAATTGAGTTTACTACTCACGCCAGAAAGTAATTTTCCCCCATTTTCTTCTACCATTTGTTCTGCATCTGACCTCTTTAACCTGGTAAGTGTACCTGTAAATAAAAAGGTTTGACCTCCCAAACTGTCTTTACCCGAACTTTCTTTTTTGGTGTTTTTAATTTGAAGACCCAATTCCTCTAGCTCTTGCAGCATCTGCATATTCTGATCATTCTGGAAAAACTGGTGAATGCTTTTTGCCACTTTTACGCCTACGTCTTCCAATCCCAATAATGCGGCTTCATCCATGCTTTGAAAATCGTAGACCTGTTCAACGGCATTGGCCAAGGTTTTGGCAGTTGTTTCCCCAACAAAACGAATGCCCAATCCATAGATCAAACGGTGCAAGGGTTGTTGTTTGGAGGCTTCAATGGCGGCTTGTAAGTTATCAATGCTTTTCTTGCCAAATCCTTCCAATTTTGAAACAGCATCAAAGGATAATTTATATATCCCGGGAATGTCTTTGAGTAATCCTAATTCATAGAATTTTCGCACATTGGCTTCTCCGAAACTTTTGATGTCCATGGCATCCTTGCTCACAAAATGAATCATGCGTTCTACCACTTGGGCTTGACATTCTATATTTATGCATCGCCATACGGCTTCTGTTTCCTCTTTGAATAATTGGCTTTTACATACAGGACATTCTTTTGGAAATTGAATACTAATTTCTACACCGGTTCTTAGTTCTGTCAATGACTTGACTATCTGTGGAATCACATCGCCCGCGCGTTCAATCAGCACTTGGTCTCCCAGTTTCAAATCTTTCTCTCGAATATATTCTTCATTGTGCATGGAAATACTAGAAACAGTTACTCCCGCTAAGTATACTGGATCCAATTTGGCAACAGGTGTTACTGCCCCAGTTCTACCTACCTGAAAATCTACTCCTCTTAAAAAGGTGGTAGCCTGTCTGGCTTTGAACTTAAACGCAATGGCCCAACGCGGGTGATGCGATGTCATTCCCAATTGTTCCTGTTGGGCCAGACTATTCACTTTCACCACCATGCCATCAATTTCATAGTCTAGGTCATCTCTCACTGATTCAAATTCCAGACAATAATCTATGACTCCCTGTATGCCTTCAGAAATTCTTTTTTCTTTTTGAGGACTTTTGAAACCAAGGTCCCATAAGAGTTGTAAGGATCCTGCGTGGGTACTCAATTCAGCAACTGGTTCACCATTGATAGGCTGGTAATAACTTACGTGGTAGAGAAATGCGTCTAAATTGCGGTTGCCCACTTCTCTGGGATCCTTCATGCGCAAACTGCCACTGGCCGCATTTCTTGGGTTGGCCAATGGTGCTAACCCTTGTGCTGTTAATTGTTCATTGTAACGGCGAAAGGAGTTTTTGCTCATGATCACTTCACCCCTGATTTCTATTTGTTGAATACCGAAATCAGAAAATTTGGCCTTGAGTGGAATGGACCGGATTTGTTTGATATTATTGGTGATGTCTTCTCCAGCAATCCCATCGCCACGCGTAACCGCCCTTACCAACAAATCATTTTCATAGATCAACGAGATACTTGCCCCATCAAATTTTGGTTCAATGCAATGAGTGATCTTTTCTGATTGGCTTAGTTCTCTTGCTTTTCTATCAAAATCATTGAGATCATCCGCGTTATAGCTATTGTCCAAACTCAACATGGGTACCAAATGGACCACGGTTTGAAAGCCTTGGTTCAAACTGCTGCCAACCCGTTGCGTAGGAGAGTCCTTGGTTACCCAGTCTGGATAGGTTCTCTCAATGGCTTCTAATTGCTTGTACAGCTGGTCATATTCTGTGTCTGAAATCAAGGGGTCATTCAATACATAATACCGGTATTCATGAAAACGCAAAACCTCTTTTAATAGGTTCAACTGAAAAATATCGGTCATTCCGATAAAAGGCCTAGCCAAAAAAGCTTTGCCCGCAGCCTGTAAGGATTGAGTTTCAGAAGTGGAATACATGCATTTGGATTGGGGGTTAAAGTTAGGGGCTGAATGGCTTTGAAACATAACTACTATGTAGAATTTACACATTATTCCAAAAAATTGTACCTTCCACATCCGATTGCAAAAAAGCCCCCTGGTTTTTTTCAAAATTTGAGCCATGAAAAAGCATGTTACTGTTGCCCCACATGAAGAGCATATGATCAAGGATGCCAAAGCCTTGGTAAAAGCCTATCCCAGCGTTCCATTAACTGTGGACTGTGTGATTTTTGGATTTGAGGAGAACAAACTCAAAGTGCTTGTCATTAAAAGTGACTTGGAATATTATAAAAACCATTATTCCTTATTGGGAGACTTTGTGAAAGACAATGAGGAATTGGATGAAGCTGCCTATAGAATCTTGAAAGAAAGAACAGGTATGAATGACGTGTTCCTTGATCAAGTGCGCACTTTTAGCCATCCTAACCGCCATCCTGGTGGTAGGGTTATCACTGTAGCATATTGTTCCTTGCTCAATATCAACCACCACCAGTTAAAAATCCATGACAATGACCTTAACTGGCATAGTATGCCCACACTGGGCGAAATGGCTTTTGACCACAAGGAAATTGTAGACCAGTGCTACAGTTGGTTGCAAAAAAGGATTCAGGAGCACCCCTTGGGATTCAATTTATTGCCAGAAAAGTTCTCATTGAGGGAATTGCAGAACTTGTATGAAGCCATTTTGGCCGTGAGTCTTGACAGGAGGAACTTCCGTAAGAAATTTGCCAGTATGGACCTACTCATTGACATTGATGAAATGGAGCAGGACGTTCCACATAGGCCAGGCAAATTGTACAAATTCAATTTTGAGAAGTACGAAAAGAGCAAAAGAAAGTGGATTGGGATTGATTTTTAGTTTTTTGGCCCCAAAATCTCCGTTTAAGACCATTACCCAAATAAAACGCTGCAATGAACTGTACAAAAAATATTAATTTTTTTATGTGTAAAAAATACATAACTTTGCAATAATGTGTTTGTTTCACACATTAGTAACGCAAACGATTGCTGTTACCCAGTGATTGATGCAAACGATTGCAACTTCAACGCCTATATGAAAAGACTTGGTTTAATACTAGTGTTTTTCTCCCTTGCATTCAGCAGTGCTGCCCAACTGTTGACAAGTCTTCCTGATTTCATACTGGAATCATCTAATAGCATTGAGATTACTGCGGATGCTAATTATGGTAACAAAGGCATCAAGGATTATTCAAGTACTGCTGATGTGTATGTACATATTGGATGTATCACTAGTTTAAGTACTAGCAGTACCGATTGGAAATATTCCAAATTCACTTGGGGTACTACCGCGGCAGCAGCACAAGCAAGCTATTTGGGAAATAACAAATGGAAGTTCACCATCACTGGAGGCTTGCGCAACTTCTTTGGTATGTCCAATGCCAATGAGAAAATTTTGAAAATTGCCATTCTGTTTAGATCTGGATCAGGAAGCATTAAATTGGCTAACGCCGATGGTTCTGATATGTACGTTCCGGTTTATGAAGCAGGAAACAATGTTCGAATTACGGATCCATTCAAACAACCGCTATATACACCAGCTGCTGAACCCATTACAAAAACAGTGGGACAAACCATTGCCATCACTGCCAAGAGCAGCAATGCAGCAGATTTGAAATTGTATTATAATGGAACACAGGTTGCCGCACAAACAGCAGTTACTACCATTAGCAATACACCAACTATCACAGCCAGTGGTAATCAAGTAGTCATTGCAGAATCAGTCATTGGAAATAGCACGGTTAGAGATACCATTAATTTTTTTGTTGCCAACACAACCGTTGTTGCACCATTACCAGCTGGTGTAAAACAAGGCATCAATTATGAATCTGGCGATACTTCTGTAACACTGGTTTTATACGCGCCTTTAAAAACAAGGGTATCTGTAGTGGGTGATTTTAATAACTGGACAGAGGACAGCAAATACCAAATGAATCAAACCCCAGACGGCAGTTATTATTGGGTAAGGATTACAGGTTTAACAAAGGGAGTAGAATACGCGTATCAATATATAGTTGATGGCAGTTTAAAAATTGCCGATTACAATACCGAGAAAATTTTGGATCCCTCAAATGATCCATTTATTTCAGCAACTACTTATCCCAATCTCAAAGCTTATCCAACTGGAAAGACTACTGGGATTGTGAGCATTTTACAAACAGCTAAGTCTGCGTACAATTGGCAGGTAGCAAATTTTAAAAGACCTGATAAGCGAAACCTGGTTATTTATGAATTGCTGGTACGTGATTTTGTAGCAAACCAAAATTTTCAAACTGTTAAAGATACCCTTAGCTATTTAAAAATACTGGGTGTTAATGCCATTGAAGTAATGCCCTTTAATGAGTTTGAAGGCAATAATAGTTGGGGGTATAATCCTAGTTATTATTTTGCTCCTGACAAAGCCTATGGAAATGAAACGGTGCTGCGCCAATTTATTGATGAGTGTCACAAACAAGGGATTGCCGTAATTATGGATATGGTGCTCAATCATTCATTTGGCCAGTCACCCATGGTACAGTTGTATTGGGATGCAGCCAATAGTAGACCTGCTACCAACAGTCCCTGGTTCAACCCGGTTGCAAAACATCCTTTTAATGTTGGATACGATTTTAACCATGAGTCACAAGCTACCAAAGACTTTACAGATAGGGTAATGGAACACTGGATAACCCAGTATAAAATAGATGGTTTCCGTTGGGATCTGTCAAAAGGATTTACGCAAGTTGACAATTTGAATAATGTGAATGCTTGGGGAAATTATGACGGTACCAGGGTGGCTATTTGGAAAAGGATTTATGACAAACTGCAAACCATTTCTACAGATGCTTATTGCATACTAGAACATTTTGCCGCCAACCAAGAAGAGATTGAGTTGTCTAATTATGGAATGCTATTATGGGGTAATGCCAATTACCAATTTAACCAATCTACAATGGGTTATAGCAGTGGTTCAGATTTTCAAAACGCCATTTTCAACAGTAGTGCCAAGGGTTGGTCTAAACCACACTTGGTAGCTTATATGGAAAGCCATGATGAAGAAAGGTTGAATTACAAAAACATCAATTTTGGAAATTCCTCTGGAGCTTATAATACCAAGGACCCAGCCACTGCATTAAAAAGGAATGAGATGGCCACTGCTTTTTGGGCCATGATTCCTGGTCCAAAAATGATCTGGCAATTTGGTGAGTTGGGCTATGATTTTTCAATTAATACCTGTAGCGATGGTGTTACAGTAGATGCTAATAACTGTAGATTGAGTACCAAGCCCATTAAATGGGACTACTATAATGTAACAGGAAGAAGGGCTTTGTTTGAAGTATACAAGCAATTATTGGCATTGAAGAAAACCCCTAATTATTTTACCACATTTACCACTAGTAATGTTACCTATGATTTAGGCGGAAATACCAAATGGTTGAAGTTGGTAACAGACAGTTTGAATGTAGTGGTAGTTGGTAATTTTGACGTTGTGGCCAATACGGCAAATGTAGCATTCCCCAATGCAGGTACTTGGTATAGTTATTTGACAGGTACCAGCAGAACGGCAAATGGATCTACAGAGACATTGAATTTACAGCCTGGTGAATATTATGTCTACACCAATAAGGATGTGCGTAATACGGTTTCAACCGCTTTGTTTGCTCCAACGGTTTCATCTGTTGATATGTCTTTAAGGGTCATGCCAAATCCTGTTAAAGAACAGGCCATGGTTAGTTACCATCTACCGGAAAGCGGAAAAGTCTCTTTGCAATTATTAGGAATGAATGGGTCTAGGTTGGGTAGTTTGTTTCAGGGCTTTCAAACAAAGGGTCCGCATACGGCACCTGTCAATACTGTTACTAATTCATTTAAACAATATGCACCTGGTGTTTATTTGTTGCAGCTGACCATTAATGGGAAACAGCAAACCACAAAATTTATCCTAACACATTAAGATATGAATCAATTTTTCAAACATATTGAATGGTTTCCGGCACCTGGTTGAGTGTTGGATATCCGTTTCAATGAATACTGCCAAACGACCATTTTTATTTCAAAAACCAAGATTTATGAACATTAAACGATTGCTATTTGTCTTTGCTACGGCGATGCTGGCATTTGTAATGCCTGCTCTGGCTCAAGACAAAGTAGTTACCGGTAAGGTAACTGACTCAAAAGACGGTACCCCACTTGTTGGTGCAACCGTATTGGTTAAAGGAACTTCCATTGGTATGTCTACCGATGCTACTGGTTCCTTCTCATTCAGAGTTCCTGCTTCTGCAACTACCTTAGTCATTAGCTCTGTGAGCTATACTGCTAAAGAAGTGGCTATTGGAACTGGAAGTTTATCTGTGCAATTGGATCAGGCCAACGCTGCTTTGAATGAAGTAGTAGTGATTGGTTATGGTTCTGCACGTAAGAAAGACCTAACAGGTTCTGTTGTTAGCATCTCTGCCAAGGAATTCAATAAGGGAGCCATTACTACTCCTGAACAGTTGATTGCTGGTAAAGCTGCTGGTGTGCAGATCACTTCAAATGGCGGTGCTCCTGGCGCTGGTAGTACTATCCGGATCCGCGGTGGTGCTTCTCTGAACGCTAGTAATGATCCGTTGATTGTAGTAGATGGGGTTCCATTAAGCAACAATGGCATTAGTGGTCAAGCCAATCCTTTGTCTTTGATCAATCCAAATGATATTGAAAACTTTACCATTTTAAAAGACGCTTCTGCAACCGCCATTTATGGTGCTAGGGGTTCTAACGGTGTTATCTTGATTACCACCAAGAAAGGTGCTAAAGGTGTTCCTAAGTTTACATTCAGTTCACAGTTGGCTATTCAAACACCAACCAAAAATGTAGACGTGATGAATGCCGATCAGTTTAAAGCCTTGGTAAATAAAAATGGTAATGCAGCACAAATTGCATTATTAGGAACTGCCAATACCAACTGGCAAGACCAAATCTATCAAACAGCTATTGGAACAGACAACAATATTGGTGTTTCTGGTGCCATTAAAAATATACCATACCGTGTTTCTTTGGGTTATTTGAATCAGGATGGTATTTTAAAATCTGGTAATTTGGAAAGAACCAGTTTGGCCATCAACTTAAGCCCTAAGTTTTTCAATGACCATCTTGCAGTTAACTTGAGTGTTTTGGGAACTTCCAGCAAATCCAAATTTGCCAATGAAGGCGCCATTGGTGCAGCGGTAACATTTGATCCTACCAAACCGGTTACTTCTGGTAACAATCGTTTTGGTGGATATTGGGAATGGCTTGACCCAACTTCCATTAGTGGTTTAAAGGGTCTTTCTCCAAAAAATCCATTGGGTATTTTGTTGCAGAATGACAACCGTAGTAAAGTGCAACGTAGTGTGGGTAGTGCGCAGATTGATTACAAATTGCATTTCTTACCTGACTTGCATGTAAAAGTGAATGCTAGCTATGACATCTCTCATAGTGAAGGTACCGTGAAAGTGACTGACAGTGCTGCATCTTCCTACAAGCGTTTCCAAGACGCGGCAAATGTGTACAAGAGTGGTGTGAACAACAGTTACAAACAAGACGTATCAAACACTTTCTTGCAATTGTATCTGAACTATGTGAAGAACTTCAAATCCATAGATAGCCGTTTAGATGTCATGGGTGGTTATGAATACAACAATTATTTGACTACCAACTATAACTATGCTGACTACAGTTCTGATGGAACAAAGCGTCCTAACTCAGATCCAAACTTTGCGTTTGACAAACCTGAGAATACCATCCTTTCTTGGTTTGGAAGGATGAACTTTACCATTCAGAACAAGTACATCATTACCGCTACTTTCCGTAGAGACGGATCTTCAAGGTTTAGTCCTAACAACCGTTGGGGTAACTTCCCTTCTGGAGCTTTTGCCTGGAAAATGAAAGAAGAAGATTTCTTGAAAGATGTTGACGTAATCTCCGATATGAAATTCCGTATTGGTTATGGTATCACTGGTCAACAGGACGGTATTGGTAACTATGACTATATCACCAACTACTTCAAGAGTGAAACAACTGCACAGTATCCCTTTGGAAGTACTTACTATCAAATGTATCGCCCAGCGGGCTATTATGCCAACAGGAAATGGGAACAAACCGCTTCCTTTAACGTGGCATTGGATTATGGTTTATTCAACAACAGGATAACCGGTTCCATTGAATACTATAATAGAAAAACAACTGACTTGTTAAACCTGATTACCCAACCAGCTGGTACCAACTTCTCTAACCAGATTGTTGCCAACGTGGGTGATATGGAAAACAAGGGTGTTGAATTTAGTTTGAATGCTACTCCAGTTAGAACCAAAAACTTGGTTTGGGATTTTGGATTCAACATTACTTATAACCAAAACACCATTACCAAGTTGACCATTTCTGAAGACCCCAACTATCCTGGTAATTTGTATGGTGGTATTTCTGGTGGTACTGGTAATACAATCTTGATTAACTCAGTTGGTTTCCCTAGAGGTTCTTTCTATACTTATCAGCAAGTGTATGACAAAGCGGGTAACCCAATTGACAACTTGTTTGCAGACAGAAACCGTGATGGTTTGGTGAGTGACAAGGATTTGTATAGATATAAGAACCCAGATCCAAAAGTATTCTTAGGTCTGAATTCTAACATCACCTACAATAAGTGGAATGCAGGTTTTGTGATGAGGGCGCATTTGGATAACTACTTGTACAATAACGTAGCTTCTAGTACCGGAACCATCCGTAACGTATTGAATCCACTGAACTTCTTGAGCAATGGTTCAACAGATGTATTGACTACTAATTTTAGTGGTAACGGATCTCAATACTACCTATCTGACTATTATATCCAAAATGCCTCTTTCTTGAGAATGGATAATATTTATGTGGGTTATAATTTTGGAAAAATATTTCATGACAAAGCCAACCTTCGTTTGGGAGCCAACGTACAGAACGTGTTTGTGATTACCAAATACAAGGGTACTGATCCTGAAATCAATGGTGGAATTGACAACAATTTCTATCCAAGACCAAGGACCTATGCTTTGAGCCTGAACCTTGATTTCTAATATCTATGCAAATACAAACAATTAAAAAATTCTTTATGAAACATAATTTTTTCAAAAAACTAATGGTGATAGGCTTTGCGGCGGGCACCCTGGTTTCCTGCACAAAAAAGCTGGACCTGACCCCCACCAATGGAACTACATCAGCTACTGTTTATGCAACCCCTTTGGGCTATACACAGGCCATGGCCAAAGTGTATGGTAGTTTTGCCTTAACAGGAAATACAGGACCTGCTGGTAATGGTGACGTTCAAGGGATTGATGAAGGAACTTCTGATTTCTTTCGTCTTTATTGGAAAGCACAGGAGTTGAGCACAGATGAAGCTGTTGTTGCTTGGGGTGACCCGGGGATCCAGGATTTCCACAAAATGAACTGGACTTCTGACAACCCCATGTTAAAGGGATTGTACTATCGTTCTTATTACCAAATCACTTTGTGTAATGACTTCATCAACCAAGCATCTGATGCCAACTTATCTTCAAGGGGTATTACTGGTGCTGATGCCGATAAAATCAAAAAATTCCGTGCAGAAGCTAGGTTCCTGAGAGCTTATCAGTATTCGGTTTTGATGGATTTGTTTGGACCAGTTCCAATGGCAACTGAAAAAGACCCATTGGGAAGTTTTCTTCCTCCTCAGGCAAAGCGTTCAGAAGTATTTAGCTATGTAGAATCTGAGTTAAAAGCCATTGAAACAGAATTGGTAGACGCAAAAGCCAATGAATATGGCCGTGCCGATAAAGCTGCTGCATGGTCTTTGCTTTCTAGAATTTACTTGAATGCTGCGGTTTATACAGGTACCCCAAAATACACAGAAGCTGCAACCTATGCTAAAAAGGCAATTGATGCGGGTTATACACTTGTTGCCAATTATCCTTGGCTGATGCGCGCTGACAACGATTTGAATACCAATGAGTTTATTTTCAGCATCAGATATGACGGTTTGAAAACGCAGGGTTATGGTGGCACTACTTTCATGTGCCATGCTTCTCTGGGTGGTTCTCAAAACGCGGGTGATTATGGTTTGGATTTTGCTTGGGGCGGTATCCGCACAACCAAGAACTTGCCCGCTTTATTTCCTGATGTAACAGGTGCAAAAGACAAACGTGCACAGTTTTATACAGCTGGACAAAGTCTGGATATCAATGACCTAACCTCTTTCAAAGATGGTTATGCCATAACCAAATTCATCAATAAAACAAGGGCAGGTGCCAATGGCTCTAACCAAACTTTTGCTGATATTGACATGCCTTTGTTCCGTTTGGGAGAAGTTTATCTAAACTATGCTGAAGCCGTTTTAAGAGGTTCTACTGTAGGTGATAAGGCAACTGCCATAACTTATATCAATAACCTACGTGTACGTGCTTATGGCAATACCACTGGTAATGTTGCAGACATTGACCTGAACTTTATATTAGATGAAAGGGCTAGAGAATTGTATTGGGAAGGATTCCGTAGAACTGATCTGGTTCGTTTTGGAAGATTTGTTGAGAGCAGCTATCTCTGGCCTTGGAAAGGTGGTGTAAAAGACGGAACTTCAGTTGGTGATTTCCGTAAATTATACCCAATTCCTTCTTCCGATGTTTCATCTAATGTGAATCTGAAACAAAATCCAGGATATTAATACAAACACTAACAAAAACTATAAATCATCAATTATGAAAACATTACTCTCAAAGCTGTTTTTCATATGCGCAACAGCCACTATGTTTGTTGCTTGTACAAAAGACGAAGCAAGGGAATCTTTTCTGGGTGGCAAGGAGCCGGTATTAACCTCCAGCGCCACCACCAGTATTCCATTGGCTTTTGTTGACAAGGATAAAAATGCAGTTACCTTTAACTGGACCAACCCCAATTATCAGTTTGCTTCTGGTGTTAGCTCACAAGACGTAACTTATACCATGGAAATTGATGTTACAGGAAATAATTTTGCTGGAGCAGGAAAACAAACAGTGTCCATTTCAAAAGACCTTTCCGTATCATTTACCCAGACTGTATTCAATGACTATCTGTTAAACCAATTGCAATTGGCACCTGGTGTTTCTAAGAGCATTGACGTACGCGTGATTGCTTCATTGTCCTCTGCGGTTTCAAAATTGGTTTCCAATACCATGAAGTTCAATGTAACGCCTTATGCAATTCCTCCTAAAGTAGCACCTCCTACTTCTGGTGAATTGTATATTACGGGAAGTGCTTTGGCAAGTGACTGGACCAATAGTCCTCCTACTACTCAGAAATTCACCAAGGTAAATGCTACCTTATTTGAGTTAACCGTTGCTTTAAAAGGTGGTAATTCATATACCTTCCTGTCTACTTTTGGATCTTGGAATGACAAATACAGTATTGCTATCAAGAACAATCCTGATGCAGTAAATGGTGGAGACTTCCAGTGGCAGGGTGAAGACATCTTGGCGCCTGCGGCAAGTGGAACCTACAAAATCTCTGTAGACTTCCAAAGGGGCAAATTCACAGTAACCAAACAATAATGTTCCAGCCCCAATCAATAAACCAATAAAAAAAAGATCATGAAAAAAATATTCAAACTACTTTTTGTTGCGGCCAGCATCATTGTACTTGGTGCTTCCTGTGAGAAAGTTGGAACATTGCCGGTATATGCGCCTGCAGCGGGTGGTGCGGTTTTGTCTGCATCTACGCCAACAATTGCAGCTGTACCAGCCGATTCCAATAAAACAGGAATCGTGTTTACCTGGACAAGGCCTTCTTATTCAGTAGACAGTAGTAACCAGAAGTTCATTATAGAAATGTCTCCTTCTACCAGCAGTTTTGGTACCAAGGCCAGCAAAACAATTGTGACTTCTTTGACTACTTCCTTTACCAACAAAGACATCAATCTCATTGCTCGTTCTTGGGGTTTTGAATTCAACAAAACCTATGATGTTGATGTGCGTATCATTTCTTCTTTCTTAAACAACAATGAGCAATTGGCTTCTAATGTTGTTAAGTTGAAAGTAACTCCTTATGTTGTTCCTCCAAAAGTAACCCTACCTAGTTCCAAGGAATTATACCTTGTTGGTAGTGCAACCGCTGGTGG
>Ga0136644_10001733_pt1 | contig 17131 bp, 18 predicted proteins | sample C_130820_EF_Meta_FD_94780 | JGI IMG/M metagenome (GOLD analysis project Ga0136644, IMG submission 94780) | Freshwater microbial communities from Lake Croche, Canada to study carbon cycling - C_130820_EF_MetaG (v2) (version 2) | ecosystem: Environmental > Aquatic > Freshwater > Lake | place... | reverse complement strand
TGGCTAGGTCATTGGAAAAGTAGCTGCGGAAAAAACCAAACATGATGTAGTGGGAAAATAGAAGTTGTTAATAAAAATATATAGGAATGATACTCTAGCGCCCCATGAATCTTGATGATGTCCAGCGCATTGCGCACCTTTCCAGACTTGAGTTAAATCAAGCAGAAGCTGAAGCAGTTTTGCCTCAATTGCAGGCCATTTTTTCTTTGGTTGAAGAAATGCAAGCTGTCGATACCAGCGGTCTTGAGCCTTTAGCCCACCCAATCCTCTTTTTGCGTGATTTGGCCCAGCCTTTACGTGCTGATCAGGTTACCGAGTCCGATCATCGTGCTGAAAATATGCAGTCTGCTCCAGCCCAGCAAGATGGCTACTTCTTAGTTCCTAAGGTGATTGAATGAGTTGGCATAACACTCCAATCGCCCTGATGGCAAAAGCACTGGCTGCAAAACAAGTCTCCAGTACCGAGTTAACCCAGTACTTTTTAGACAGAATTGAGGCTGGAAAACACTGGAATGCTTACTTAGATGTAAGTGCTCACTTAAGTTTAGAGCAAGCTAATAAAGCAGACCAATTAATTTCATCTGGTAAGGCTCGCAAATTAACGGGTATCCCTGTCGCCCACAAAGATGTCTTTGTAACAAGGGGCTGGAAGTCAACAGCAGCATCCAAAATTTTGGCTGAATATCAGAGTCCTTTTGATGCAACCGTTGTTGCTAATTTAGGCATTCCTAGTAAGGAGAACCCCAGCGGTGCTGGCATGGTTTGCTTGGGTAAAACCAATATGGATGAGTTCGCAATGGGCTCCTCTAATGAGAATTCTGCCTTTGGCCCCGTTCTGAATCCTTGGAATGCTGCTCACGTTGCTGGTGGATCATCAGGTGGATCGGCTGCAGCCGTAGCTGCAGGCTTGGCACCAATTGCTACCGGTACTGATACTGGTGGCTCAATACGCCAGCCAGCGGCATTTTGTGGATTAACAGGTATTAAGCCAACTTACGGGCGCGTATCTCGCCACGGCATGATTGCCTATGCCTCCTCTTTGGATCAAGCAGGCCCAATGGGTAAGACTGCTGAAGATTGTGCTTTGCTACTTTCAGCAATGTCTTCTCATGATCCACGCGATTCCACTTCACTTGCAGATTCTGGCGAAGATTATGGTCGTTACCTCAATCAAGCTTGGCAAGAAGGAAACTCGACTGCCAATAAACCTCTCGCAGGTTTACGTGTTGGCTTGCCAAAAGAATTTTTTGCTGAGGGCCTGTCTGCAGATGTTGCAAAGTCAGTAAATGAAGCCGCAAAAACTTTAGAGAACTTGGGTGCCAAGTTGGTTGAAGTCACTTTGCCGAAAACCAAGCTCTCCATTCCGGTCTATTACGTCTTGGCTCCTGCAGAGGCATCGAGTAACTTGAGCCGTTTTGATGGCGTGCGTTATGGTCATCGCGCTAGTGAATACAAAGACCTCGGTGATATGTATCAGAAGTCGCGCACTGAGGGTTTTGGTGCAGAAGTAAGACGTCGTATTTTGATTGGCACTTACGTGCTTTGTCATGGTTACTACGATGCCTACTATCTGCAAGCACAAAAAATTCGTCGCATTATTGCTGCTGATTTTCAAGCAGCATTTAAAGATTGTGATGTCATTCTAGGTCCCGTTGCGCCTGATGTAGCTTGGCGTCTAGGCGAAAAATCAAAAGACCCAGTACAAATGTATTTGGAAGATATTTACACTCTCTCAACGAATTTGGCTGGTTTACCAGCGATGAGTACCCCTTGTGGATTTAATGGGAATAATTTACCAATAGGGATGCAGCTCATTGGTAACTATTTTTCTGAGGCACGTCTGTTGCAAGTGGCGCATCAATATCAACAGGCCACTGATTGGCATTTGCGTCAAGCAAGCGAGGTGGCATGATGCAATGGGAAGTCGTTATTGGTCTAGAGACCCACGCGCAATTACAAACGAATTCGAAAATATTTAGTGGCGCGAGCACACGCTTTGGCGCGCAGCCTAATACCCAAGCTTGTGCAGTAGATTTGGCATTGCCAGGCGTATTGCCAGTCCTAAACCGTCAAGCGGTTGAGCATGCAATCTGTTTCGGGCTGGCCGTAGGCGCACAAATATCGCCTGCCAGTATTTTTGCGCGCAAGAATTATTTCTACCCAGATTTGCCTAAGGGCTATCAAATCAGTCAGATGGAAATCCCAGTAGTTGTTGGGGGTCAGCTTGAAATTCTGGTTGGTGATGAAGTGAAGTTTGTTCAGCTAACCCGCGCCCACATGGAAGAGGATGCAGGTAAATCGGTTCATGAAGAAGGCTTTATCGGCCCTCATGGTGAGGCTTCTAGTGGTATCGATTTAAATCGAGCGGGCACACCCCTTTTAGAGATCGTGACTGAGCCCGTGATGCGCAGTGCTGCAGAGGCAGTAGCTTATGCCAAGGCATTGCACACCCTCGTTGTTTGGCTCGGTGTTTGCGATGGCAATATGCAAGAGGGCTCTTTCCGTTGCGATGCCAACGTTTCAGTTCGTCCCTTGGGGCAAAAAGAATTTGGTACCCGTTGTGAAATTAAGAATCTGAACTCGTTCCGTTTTTTGGAAGAGGCGATTCAATATGAAGTGCGTCGTCAAATTGAGTTGATCGAGGATGGTGGCACAGTTGTACAAGAAACCCGTTTGTATGATCCTGATCGTGGTGAAACACGTAGCATGCGCAGTAAGGAAGATGCAAACGACTATCGTTATTTCCCAGACCCAGACTTATTGCCAGTGGTGATTGATGATGCGTGGATCAGTGCGGTCCGCAGTAAGATGCCTACACTTCCTGCGCAGCTGCGTGAGCAGTGGCAAAGTGAATATGGTTTGAGTGCCTACGATACACAACTACTAACGCAGGATCGTGACACTGCCAGAGTGTTTGAAGATCTCCTTGCAATCGTTGGTAAGCCATTAGCAAAAGCCGCTGCGAATTTAATTGCCGGAGAATTTGCTTCAGCTTTAAATCGTGCAGGCATCGCAACTGCCGATGCGCCTTTGAAGGCTGAACATTTAGCTCCATTACTAACCCGTGTTGCTGACGGCACTATCTCTAACAAGATTGCTAAAGACATTTTTGCGATCTTGTGGGAAGAGGTGGTTGCAGGTAAAGCGATCAGTACAGTTGACGAAATAATCGATGCTAAAGGCCTGAAACAGATTAGCGACAGCGGTGCCCTAGAGGCCATCATTGATCAGGTATTGGCAGCCAATCAGAAGTCGGTGGAAGAGTTTCGTGCAGGCAAAGAGAAGGCCTTTAATGCCCTTGTGGGCCAAATTATGAAAGCCTCTCAAGGCAAGGCCAATCCTGGCCAAGTGAATGAACTTTTGCGTAAAAAACTAAGTTAAGAAAGAAATTGATGAGTGCAATAGATCCAAAGCAGGCCGAGCAAGAAGAGTTAGTTGCTGAGTGGTTACGTGCTACCCCTGGCTTCTTTGATCGTTATGCCGATCTCTTCAATGAGATTCGCATTAAGCATCCGCATGAAGATCGCGCAATCTCATTACAAGAGCGCCAGATGACAGTCTTGCGTTCTCAAAATCAAGAGCTAAATCGTCGTTTAAGTGAGATGTTGCATTTTGGTAGCCGCAATGACAAGACACAACAAAGCTTGGTTGCTTGGTTGTTATGTTTGATGAAGGCAAATAATAAGGCGGATGTAGAGGCTGCAATTACCTCAGGATTGGCAGAGGTGTTTGAGGTAGAGTCCGCACAATTACTAAAGCCTAACTCTGCATTTGGCCCTTAGATAGACACACCGCTTTGTGGTTCTGCTAAAGAGCTGGCTGCGGCAAGTGTAGATTTACTGGCCAGCCAAACTACGATTGATCCAGAGTGGCAAAGCATGGTGGCTATTGGCTTACCTCTGGGTAAAAGTATTGGCGCCAGCCAATCACCAGCAGTGTTGTTATTAGCCAGTAAAGACGAGTCCCGATTTACAGCAGATATGGGGGCCTTCTATTTACGTCAGATTGCTGAACTTACCGCTGCAGCCTTGGATCGCATCCAAGCTTATGAAGTTACAAGCGACTGATCTTCATCCACTCATGCAAGAGTATTTGCATGAACTACATGTATTGCGTCAATTGTCGCCGCATACGCTGAAAGCGTATGGCATGGATCTGAGTGATCTACAAAATTTTGCGCTTGAAGATACGATTGATTTATTAAAGGTCAGTAATGGCCACGTGCGTCGTTGGGCTGGCCGTTTGCATGCCAAAGGGAAGTCATCTAGAAGTATTGCTAGAGCGCTTTCAGCATGGCGTGGATGGTATGACTGGTTAACAGAGAAAGATGCTCGCCGAGACGCCCGTGCTGGCAAGGTAGCCAGCAATTTAATTGCGAATCCAGTTGATGATGTGAAAGCTCCTAAGCGCCTCAAATCCCTACCTAAAGCCTTGTCGGTTGAGCAGGCACTTGCCCTAGTCAATCAAGCAGTAAAAGAGGCTGAAGAAAAAAAGGATTTGGAATCGATTCGAGATGCTGCAATCATTGATTTGCTCTATTCCTCGGGCTTACGCCTTTCTGAGCTCTTGGGGATTGATGTGATGCAAAGTAAGGATCGCCAGCAAGAGTCTGCCGGTTGGTTGGACTGGGATGCTGCTGAAGTTACGGTCTTGGGTAAGGGCGGCAAGAGGCGCTCGGTGCCCGTGGGCACGCCTGCAATGCAATCGCTTCTGCAATGGCGACAAATGCGGGATGGGCTCAGTTATGCCGAGGAATCAAATGCCCTATTTTTATCTGCAACAGGGAAGCGTTTATCGCCGAGAACAGTTCAGGCACGCCTACGGACTTTAGCAATGCGTGCAGGATTGCCTACTCATGTCCATCCCCATATGATGCGCCATAGCTTTGCTAGCCATGTTTTGCAATCCTCTCAAGATTTGCGAGCTGTCCAAGAAATGTTGGGGCATGCCAGCATTGCGAGTACTCAGATTTATACCTCCTTAGATTTTCAGCACCTTGCTCAGGCATACGATAAAGCGCACCCTCGTGCAAAGGCTGGCAAAGGCTGAGGAACTCGGTAAGATAGTAGGTTTCCCGCTTTGGGTAAATTAGTTCTAGATTTTGATTGGATCATTCATGGCATTAATTCCGGTAACCATTTTGACGGGCTTCTTGGGTAGTGGAAAGACCACTTTGCTCAAACACATTCTGACTGAGCAGCATGGTAAAAAAATTGCAGTCATCGAAAATGAATTCGGCGAAGAGAACATCGATAACGACATCTTGGTTCAAGATAACCAAGAAAATATTGTGCAGATGAGTAATGGCTGTATTTGCTGCACGATTCGCGGCGACCTCGTTGAAGCCCTGAATACACTGTGGGAGCAACGTAAAGATAAAAAAATTCATTTTGATCGCGTTGTGATTGAGACGACAGGGGTTGCAAATCCGGGCCCTGTAGCCCAGACATTCTTTATGGATGATGACGTAGCCGATCACTATGTGTTGGATGCTGTAGTAACTCTGGTTGATGCCAAGCATGGTCAACAACAGTTAAATGAGCATGAAGAAGCGCAGCGTCAAGTCGGCTTTGCCGATCAAATTTTTATTACCAAGACTGATTTGGTCACACCTACCGAAGTGGAGGCCTTGCGTGGCCGTTTAATGCATATGAACCCTAGGGCACCCATCACAGGCATTTCTAAAGGGGTGGTGCCCTTGGATGCGGTTTTGGACCTAAAGGGTTTTAACCTAAATGCGAAGTTGGACATTGACCCCCATTTTCTGGAGCAAGATGACCACGATCATGAGCATTGCGGGCATGACCATTCTCACGATCATGATCACAGCAATTGTGGCCACGATCACAGTCATGATCACCATGGCCATGCAGGCCACACTGATCGCATCCAATCCTTCGTTTTTCGTAGTGATAAACCCTTTGATCATAAAAAGTTGGAAGACTTCTTGGGGGGCATTTTGGAGGTCTTTGGGGAGAAGATGCTCCGCTACAAAGGTGTCCTTTATGTAAAGGGAAGTAACCGAAAAGTGGTCTTCCAGGGGGTTCACCAGATGATGGGGAGCGATTTGGCAGGTCCTTGGGGTGTTGAGCCCAAGCAAACTCGGATGGTTTTTATTGGCATCGATTTGCCTAAAGACACCCTACTGGCTGGGCTTGAGGGCTGTTTAGCCTAGGAAGATTCGGGTACAATCCGCCGCCACGGTCAACTTTGATGAATATTAATAAAAGGGCCGTAAAAGTTTGGCAGAATGGGGCAATAATGCTTCAAACCAGGAAAGAATGAGATGACGGTAAAAACAGCAACAAAACCAGCGACCGCTGCAAAAGCAAGCAGCAAAGTTGCAAGCGCGAAGATTGCAAAAGGTGCGCCAATAACTGAAGTTGAATTGCTCAAAATGTCCGATAAGGACTATATGAATGCAGCCCAGTTAGATTTTTTCCGTCAGAAGCTGTTGACTCTCAAGAATGATATTTTGAAGAATGCATCGGAAACAACCGAACATCTTCGTGAAAATATTTTGGTTCCTGATCCCGCTGATCGCGCAACGATTGAAGAAGAGCATGCATTGGAATTGCGCACTCGCGATCGTGAACGTAAGCTACTTAAAAAAGTAGAACAGGCTTTGGCTCGTATTGAATCAGGCGACTACGGTTGGTGTGAGGAAACTGGTGAGCCAATTGGCCTAAACCGTTTAATTGCAAGGCCTACAGCCAATTTATCTCTTGAGGCTCAAGAGCGTCGCGAACTCCGTCAAAAATTATTTGGCGAATAAATTCTGATTCGACATGACTGAACGTTTACCGACTTTGGGAGATATTCCTCCCATACTAAAAGCAGAGATATTGGCTGAGGCATTGCCTTACATTCGTCAGTATCACGGCAAGACCATCGTGATTAAGTACGGTGGGAATGCAATGGTGGAGGAGCGCCTTAAAGAAAGTTTTGCGCGTGATGTCATCTTGCTGAAGTTGGTTGGCATGAACCCTGTAGTTGTACATGGCGGCGGTCCACAAATTGATGAGGCTTTAAAAAAGATTGGTAAGGCTGGCACCTTCATTCAAGGCATGCGGGTCACCGATGAAGAAACCATGGAAGTTGTGGAATGGGTGCTTGGTGGCGAAGTGCAGCAAGATATTGTGATGTTAATTAATCACTTTGGCGGTCAGGCAGTTGGCTTGACTGGTAAAGATGGCGGCCTGATTCATGCGAAGAAGATGATGGTCCCAAGCGATACAGAGCCTGGTCAAAAAATTGATCTTGGTTTTGTGGGTGAGATTGAAGCAATTAACCCTGCAGTAGTTAAGGCTCTCCAAGACGATGCTTTTATTCCTGTGATCTCTCCAATTGGCTTTAGTGAAGAAGGTCAGGCTTACAACATTAATGCTGATTTAGTCGCTGGCAAGATGGCAGAAATCTTGCATGCAGAGAAATTAGTGATGATGACTAATATTCCTGGGGTGATGGATAAAGATGGAAAGTTGCTCACGGATTTAACTGCTAGAGAGATTGATGGCTTGTTTGCAGATGGCACCATTTCTGGCGGCATGTTACCGAAGATTTCTTCTGCTTTAGATGCGGCAAAAAGCGGTGTGAATTCAGTGCACATCATTGATGGACGGATTGAGCACTCTCTCCTATTAGAAATTTTGACCGAGCAAGCTTTCGGTACGATGATTCGTTCGAGATAAGCAAACCCTATGCCTTCATCTTTAGAGCCGACAGATATCGACGACAGCAGTGCAGATGCTGGCAAGACACGCAAGCGTCCCCGCCCTGGTGAGCGTCGTTTGCAGATTCTGCAAGTGCTCGCGGAGATGTTACAAAACCCTAAAAGTGAGCGCGTTACTACTGCCGCTTTAGCAGCGAAGATTCAAGTCTCCGAGGCAGCTTTATATCGTCATTTTGCGAGTAAAGCGCAAATGTTTGAGGGCCTGATTTCGTTTATCGAACAAACTGTTTTTGGTTTGATTAATCAAATCAATCAAAAAGAAGAATCTGGCCTTGCTCAAGCTCGCGGAATTTTGCAGATGCTTTTATTCTTCGCTGAAAAAAATCCTGGCATGACTCGTGTTCTATTGGGTGATGCGCTATTGCAAGAGGATGATCGTTTGCAAGAGCGTATTACTCAGGTTTTGGATCGCGTTGAGGCCTCCTTAAAGCAGGCCTTGCGTATTGCCCAGACCCAAGGCGGAGCCTGGGCAAAGGTTAGTCAAGACGAGGTAAGCATTCGTGCTGCCTTGTTGATGAGTTTTGTCTTAGGCCGTTGGCATCGATTTGCTCGCAGTGGTTTCAAAAAATTGCCAACCGAAGCATCTGAAATAAGTTTGCGTATCCTCCTCTCAGAATGAGCGAGTTACATCTCTCTAGAAACACCATTCATTTTGCCGAGCCCCTGCCTTTGCAGAGTGGCGCCATGCTATCTGGCTACGATTTGGTCATTGAAACGTATGGCAAACTCAATGCAGATAAAAGTAATGCTGTATTAATTTGCCATGCATTGAATGCATCGCATCACGTAGCGGGCCCAAGCCCAGATAATCCTGAGGATATCGGCTGGTGGGACAACATGATTGGTCCAGGTAAGCCTGTAGATACCGATCATTTCTTTGTTATCGGTGTAAACAATTTGGGCTCTTGTTTTGGTTCAACTGGACCAATGAGCATTAATCCAGAGACTGGTAAGCCATATGGGGCAGACTTTCCGGTTGTCACGGTTGAAGACTGGGTCAATACTCAGGCACGTCTTGCTGATAAATTGGGTATTCGTAAGTTTGCTGCAGTTATGGGAGGAAGCCTAGGGGGCATGCAAGCTATGGCTTGGGCTATTCAGTTTCCAAAGCGCTTAGATCACTGTGTCGTAATTGCATCTACTCCAAAATTGAGTGCACAGAATATTGCGTTTAATGAAGTGGCACGCAATGCCATTTTGTCTGATCCTGATTTTCATGGCGGCAACTACTATGAACATGGCGTGGTGCCTAAGCGAGGCTTGCGTTTAGCCCGCATGGTGGGCCACATTACCTATCTGTCTGATGATGACATGGCTGAAAAATTTGGCCGCGAATTACAGCGTCCCAATGGCGAATCAAATGATTACCGTTTTAGTTTTGACGTCGAGTTTGAGGTTGAGAGCTATTTGCGCCATCAGGGAGATAAATTCTCGACTTACTTTGACGCGAATACTTATCTATTAATCACTCGCGCACTAGATTATTTTGATCCTTCCCGTCGCTATGATGGTAGCTTGAATCGTGCTTTAGCAGAAGTTCAAGCTAAATTTTTGGTGGTGAGTTTTTCAACAGATTGGCGCTTCCCACCCAATCGCAGTCGGGAGATTGTGCAGTCTTTGCTAAGCAATAGGAGCGAGGTAAGTTACGCTGAGATTGATGCGCCTCATGGGCATGATGCATTCTTGTTGAATGACGAGCGTTATCACAATCTGGTACGAGCTTATTTTGCACAAATGCGGGAGCTCCAATCATGACTTTCATACAAAAGCGCTCAGACTTTGCAGCGATTGCTGATTGGATCGCTCCCAATAGCCAAGTGCTGGATTTAGGTTGTGGCGACGGTAGTTTTTTAAAGTACTTGCAGACTCAAAAGCCCGTTCATGCTTATGGCGTGGAGATTGATGACACGCGGGTGCTTGCTTGTGTGCAAAAAGGCCTGAATGTGATTCAGCAGAACTTGGAAGGTGGCCTAGCCCTCTTTGAAGATGCTAGCTTTGACACCGTAGTACTTTCTCAGACTTTGCAGACAATTCACAAAACAGAAACCATTTTGCGTGAAGTGGTGCGCGTTGGTAAAGAATGCATTGTTTCCTTTCCGAACTTTGGCCATTGGTCACATCGTTTAGCTGTAGGTCTTGGTCATATGCCCGTATCTAAAAGTCTCCCGTATCAGTGGTACAACACCCCCAATGTGCGTGTTCTCACAGTTGCTGACTTTGAAAATCTCGCCTCAAGCCTTGGACTCAAAGTATTAGATCAGTGCATCTTGCACGAGGGTCAACGGGTCACTTTGCTGCCAAATCTTTTTGGTAGTTTGGCGCTCTTCCGCGTACGCAGCGCCTAGGTCCGTGCTTAAAGCAGTTCAGTCGTGGCTTAATGAATTTCGGGTTTATCTCGAATGGCCATGCCTGCGAATGTTGTTCCTGGGTTTTTCTGCTGGCCTTCCCCTTTTATTAATTTTAGGAACATTGAGTTTTTGGTTGCGCGAGGCTGGCATTGATCGCAGCACCATTGGCTACTTAACTTGGGTAGGTTTGATTTACGCTTTTAAGTGGGCTTGGGCGCCACTGGTTGATCGCCTACAAATTCCGCTCTTGACTAAGCTTTTCGGGCGCCGCCGTAGTTGGCTGCTTTTCGCTCAGGGACTGATTATCTTGGGTCTAGTTGGTATGTCGACCTTAGATCCCAAGCTTGCATTGAACTCGGTGGTTTGGTGCGCGCTCTTAGTTGCGTTTGGCTCAGCAACACAAGATATTGCATTGGATGCTTTTCGCATTGAGTCTGCTAATAGCGATCATCAAGCAGCCTTAGCGGCTACTTATCAAACAGGCTATCGGCTCGCTTTAATTTGGGCTGGTGCAGGCGCATTATGGCTTGCCGCAAGGGCAGAGACAGGCAGTGGGTATGATGCCCAGGCCTGGCAGTTTGCTTATCTGTGTATGGCTGCATCGATTGGGGTGGGTGTGATTACTACTTTATTGAGTAAAGAACCCGCAAGATATGAATTGGCCAAAGTTCGTAATGCCAAGGAATGGCTTTACCAAACTTTAGTTGAGCCATTCGCAGAATTTATTACACGCTACCGTTGGCACGCCATTTTGATCTTGGCATTAATCGCTATTTATCGCATTAGCGATGTCGTCATGGGCATTATGGCTAACCCATTTTATGTGGACATGGGCTACACCAAAGACGAGGTAGCTGCAGTGAGTAAGGTGTTCGGTGTGGTGATGACTTTGGTGGGTGCTTTTGTTGGTGGGGTGCTGACATTGCGCTTTGGGGTCTTGCGCATTTTATTTTTAGGTGCAGTGTTATCAGCGGTAAGCAATTTACTGTTTGCTTGGTTGGCGAATCAAGGCCATGATCTACAAGGTTTAATTTGGGTCATCTCGGCAGATAACTTAAGTTCAGGTATTGCCAGTGCTGCGTTTATTGCTTTCTTATCAGCGCTCACCAATATTCGTTACTCAGCAACGCAGTACGCCCTCTTTAGTTCTATGATGCTGCTCTTACCTAAGTGGCTCGCAGGCTTCTCAGGCGTCTTTGTAGATAGCTTTGGATATCAAGCTTTTTTCTATGGCACCGCCATTATTGGTGCCCCAGTCCTCATACTCATTTGGGCAACGATTCACTTGAATATCGTTCAGATTAAGAAAAGCGACGTGTAGTTTTTAAAGCTTCCAGTCGTAATCTACTGTGAGCGGGGCATGATCTGAAAAGCGTTCATCTTTGTATACAGTAGTTTTCATTGCAGTGGCAGCAATGCCTGGCGTACTGATGTGATAGTCAATTCGCCAGCCCACGTTCTTGGCATAAGCTTGGCCACGATTGCTCCACCAGGTGTAGCAGGACTCTTCGGCCTCGGGCTCTAATTGGCGATAGACATCGACATAACCCACTTTGTCAAACAGGTTCGTTAACCAGGCGCGCTCTTCAGGCAAGAAGCCAGAGTTTTTAAGGTTACCCTTCCAATTTTTGAGATCGATTTCATGATGGGCAATATTGACGTCACCACAGAGCACGATTTCTCGCCCAGAATTTTTGAGTTTGACTAGGTGAGGCAGGAAGCTGTCGAGATAACGATATTTAGCCTCTTGGCGCTCCGGTGAGCTTGATCCTGAGGGCATATAGACCGAGATTACAGAAAGCCCTTTGAAGCGCGCTTCAACATAGCGACCCTCGGCATCGAATTCTGCATTGCCGTAGCCGTATAAGACTTCGTCTGGTTTGTGAGTGGTATAAATGCCGCAACCGCTGTAGCCTTTTTTCTCTGCATGGTGGAAAAAGCCATGCATGCCATCGGGATTGAGGATGGCATCTTCCAAGTCATCGCGTTGCGCCTTGAGCTCTTGCATGCAGATGAAGTCGGCCTTTTGCTGAATGGCCCAGGGGAGGAAGCCTTTTTTGACTGCAGAACGGATACCGTTGAGGTTCACTGAAATGATGCGTAACATGTAGGCCTATGAGCTCAAATAATTCAAATCAAGATAAATTTATTCGCTTCGCCTTAGAGGCAAAGGTTTTGTCCTTTGGGGAGTTTAAAACTAAAGCAGGCCGACTCTCGCCCTATTTCTTTAATGCGGGGGGATTTAATGATGGAGCTCGCCTAAGTGCATTGGGTCGTTATTACGCGAATGCCTTAAAAGAATCCAAAATTCAGTTCGATATGCTTTATGGTCCAGCTTATAAGGGCATCACATTAGCCGCTGCTACTGCTATTGCTTTGGCAGAAGGTGGCTTGAACGTGCCATTTGCTTACAACCGTAAGGAAGCCAAAGATCATGGAGAGGGTGGCTCATTGGTTGGCGCTCCTGTAAAAGGCAAGGTAGTCATCATCGATGATGTGATTTCTGCAGGAACGTCAGTGCGTGAATCCGTCGATCTTATTCGGGGTGCTGGTGCTGAGCCAGCAGCAGTCTTGATTGCCTTGGATCGCATGGAGCGTTCAGGAAATGCTACAGAGATCGGGGAGCATTCTGCTGTACAAGCAGTTGAGCAAGAGTTTGGCTTGCCAGTGATTGCAATCGCTAACCTGGCTGACCTCATGACTTTCTTAACCGCATCAAGCGACGCCGAGTTAAGCAATTATTTGCCAGCCGTAAAAGCCTACCGTGATCAATACGGAATCTAAGAAAATAATTTCTTAGATTTCTGTTTCACCTTCGAAGACGGTAACTGCCGGGCCAGTCATGATGACCGGCTGCGCAGTATTGTTCACAATTCCACCCCAGGCAATTTGTAAGTCCCCACCACGGGTATGCACTTTCACGGGCGAATCTAAAAAGCCTCGTCGAATTCCTGAAACTACTGCTGCACAGGCACCAGTGCCACAGGCTAATGTTTCCCCGGCACCCCGTTCATAGACGCGCAATTTGATTTCATGGCGATTCATGACTTGCATATAGCCTGCATTGACGCGGTTTGGAAAAGCAGCAAATTTTTCAATCTCTGGGCCTTCCTCAAGAACAGCCGCACTATCAACATCAGCAACTACTTGAACTGCATGTGGGTTACCCATTGATACAACGCCAACAAAGCTGTCATGAGTGGCGGGATGATTTAAGGGCAGTGCATAAAGCATTTCCTGAAACTCTTGCATACTCGCCAAACCATCCGCATTAAAGGGAATCTCGCTGTGCTCAAAAATGGGCGCGCCCATATCGACCTCAACTTGGCCGTCTGGGTGAGATTTGAGCGTCAGTATGGTGTGAGCAACCTCAACGCGTAATGGATTTTTTGTCGATAAGCCTTGGTCTAAAACAAAGCGCACAAAACATCGTGAGCCATTGCCGCATTGCTCTACTTCCCCACCATCTGCATTAAAAATCCGATAGCGAAAGTCAGCATCTGGATGAGTTGCTTTTTCTACTATCAAAATTTGATCTGCGCCAATACCGAATTGTCGATGAGCTAATGCCCGCCACTGTTCTTTGGAGATATTTCCAAGATCTTGATCGATGCCATTGAGCACGATGAAATCATTGCCTGCACCATGCATTTTGGTGAAGCGTAATTTACGTGCTGGTGAATGTGTGCTCAAAATATTTCTACTTAATTGTAAAGACTGGGTTCGCCAGGGGGTCTGTGTTTAAAACGTTTATGTACCCAATAGTACTCTGCCGGTCTTTCACGAACAAGTTCTTCTATCAATTGGTTTAAACGCGCAGTATCTTGTTCAGGATCGTCACTGGGAAAGTTTGGGATGGGCTTGCTAACGTGGCAGGTATAGCCCTTACGATCTTGATTCAGGGTAGTGGTCATGAGACTCACTTCTGCATGAGTGAGCTTGGCCAAGCGCGACACGGAGTCTACAGTGCTTGTTTGAATGCCAAAGAAGGGCACAAAAATAGAATCTTGTGGTCCTAGGTCAATATCTGGAGCAATGATGGCGACGTTGCCGTTTTTGAGTTCGCGCATAAGATCGCGTAAGCGTTGCTGCCTTTCAATGGACTTGCCACCAAATCGATCTCGCCACTCCACCATCTTTTGATTAAAAAGTGGATTCTTCATTTTTTGATATAAACCAACCCCATTTGGCCAATGATTGCTAGCGCTTAAGGCAGAAAATGCCATGAAGCCGCCCTCCAGCCCAACAAAATGGGGGTTTACTAGAATGCGAGGTTTTTTATCTGCTAGATCTACTTCGGTGTTGATGGAAACAAACGAAAGAATTTGTTTTCTAGTTCCAAGCCAAACTCGACTGCGCTCGACCACGCTTCTGCCAAATAATTTCCAGTGTTCAAGCGCAAGTGCATTAATTTCTTTTTCGCTCAGATTTGGAAAGCAAAGACGTAAATTGGTTTTGACAACCTTAGCCCGATCATTAGGAATATGTGCTGCAAGCCAACCCAAGCCATAGCCTACACAAACAGAGACGAAATACGGGAGAAAGGCAAATAAGCGCAAAAGACTCAGCGCTAGGAAATTGAAGAGGTTGGATAACCAGGTCATTTCAAAAATAATAAATAATCTATTAAATGGTTGGTGGCAATTCTGCACCGGCTGGATGCTTATAGCGGTTATACGACCAAATAAATTGTTCTGGGGCAACTAGGACTGCATTTTCAATTGCCGTATTTAATTGCGCAGCTGCAATATTGGCATCCTCAGATAGTGGGGCGAGCCGAGTGGCTTGCATCAGCCAGCCTTTACCAATATTTTTACGTTTAGCAGTAAACATCACCACGGGAGTGTTGTTGCGATTCGCAAGTCGGGCGGGCAATGGCGTAGTGTAGGCAGGACGTCCAAAGAAAGGCACCCATACTCCCTCGCCTCCACTGGGTACTTGATCTGGAAGGATGCCAATCGCTTCGCCACGCGTAAGCGCTCTGGTCATTTGACGCACACCATTGAGGTTTGTGGGTACAAAATGCATATTGGGATAAGCGCGACCTGCCTCCACTACTTTATTGAGCCACTCTTGACGCGAAGGTCTATACAAAATAGTCGCAGGAAAATGTTGTGCCAACACGCGAGGAATAATTTCAAAGCCACCTAGGTGGGGTGTCAACATCACCAAGCCATGACCTTCATTAATTGCAGTCTCTACTACGTCCCAGTTCTCGACTTCAACCAATTGAAGCGCTTTATTAGGGTTGTGCCATATCCATAGGCTATCTGAGAACAACATCCCTGAGGCACGAACTGCTTCCCACAGTTTGTTTGGTAAGCGCTTTAACTTGACGACGTTTTCATATTGGGGGCGAAACAGCGAGCGATATTGTTTTGAACCAACATAGGCAAGCACGCCGATTAATGACCCAATGACCTGAACCAAGGAAAGGGGAAGGGCAGCGATTGCTTTAAGGCTTAACTGAAGAAGAAGTGTTCTCACCCCTCAATGATATTCAATGCTGCTCCCATGGCCAAATTTATCTGTGCCTTGATGGGCGGGCCTATTTGGGATAGAATGACTCCATCGCTGAGTTAAGGCAACTTGCAGGGCGATTCATAAATTCTGCTAAAGCGTCGCCGTTGTGGTTCCTGGCACGTCGAGTTGTCCCATAGATCGTGTTAATTTTTAAAGGAATATGCAATGGCAAACGATTACTTCTTCACCTCAGAATCTGTTTCTGAAGGCCACCCCGATAAAGTAGCAGATCAAATCTCTGATGCCATCTTGGATTCCATCTTGGACCAAGACCCTACTGCACGTGTTGCAGCAGAAACTTTATGTAATACCGGCTTGGTCGTGCTCGCTGGTGAAATCACTACAAATGCAAACGTTGACTACATTCAAGTAGCCCGCAATACCTTGCGTGAAATTGGTTACGACAATACGGATTACGGCATTGATTACAAAGGTTGTGCAGTATTGGTTGCTTACGATAAGCAAAGTCCAGACATTGCCCAAGGTGTTGATAAGGCGCATGACGATGGTTTAGACCAAGGTGCTGGCGACCAAGGCTTGATGTTTGGTTACGCTTGTGATGAGACTTCTGAGCTCATGCCTTTGCCAATTCACTTATCGCACCGCTTGGTGGAGCGTCAATCTCAATTGCGTCGTGATGGCCGTTTGAACTGGTTGCGTCCAGATGCAAAGTCACAAGTGACATTGCGGTACGTTGATGGTAAGCCGGATTCTATTGATACAGTGGTGCTTTCTACTCAGCACGATGAAGATATTTCTCTTGAGAAATTGCGTGAAGCTGTCATTGAAGAGATCATCAAGCCAGTATTGCCTAAGCATTTAATTAAGGGCGCAATCAACTTCTTAGTTAACCCAACAGGTCGCTTCGTTATTGGCGGCCCACAAGGCGATTGTGGCTTAACCGGTCGTAAGATCATTGTTGATACCTACGGCGGTGCAGCCCCCCACGGCGGCGGTGCCTTCTCAGGCAAAGACCCCTCTAAGGTTGATCGATCGGCTGCTTATGCGGGTCGTTACGTTGCTAAGAATATCGTTGCTGCAGGTTTGGCAAGCAAGTGCTTAATTCAGATTTCTTATGCGATTGGTGTTGCTAAGCCAACCTCTGTGATGGTGAGCACCTTTGGTACTGGCAAGATCTCTGACGAGAAAATTGCCCAGCTGGTTTCTGAGCACTTTGACTTGCGTCCAAAAGGAATTGTGAAGATGCTCAATCTCTTGCGCCCAATTTATCGTAAAACTGCTGCTTATGGCCACTTCGGTCGTGAAGAGCCAGAATTTACCTGGGAGCAGACAGATAAAGCGGCAGCATTACGTGCTGCAGCCGGTCTGTAAGCAAGAAATAAGCACTTTATAGGCGTACTAAGACGAAATATGCCGTAATTGTTTACAATTACGGCATACCTTCAAGGAGCGTTGCAAGGATTGCTGAGACCCAGCACTTCCCCAGGCTTGAAGGGAGTGGATTCCTAAACGGAGTTTGCTAATTGCAACCGCGCTCGCTAACCCATGATTCAATGGCTAGCGAGTA